>ERZ724518.429-NODE-429-length-17974-cov-11.779006_pt1 | contig 17974 bp, 24 predicted proteins | sample MGYA00376051_ERZ724518 | MGnify/ENA primary metagenome ERZ724518 (study PRJEB28724, sample SAMN07190885) | wastewater metagenome | isolation source: influent of sewage treatment plant in Hong Hong | place: Hong Kong | collected 2016-03-17 ... | reverse complement strand
CGGTGCGCTTAGACTGAGGTCATCAAGGTGAAGGAGCACCACACATGGACAGCAGAGAGAAGCTTCAGGCCCTGGCAGATTGGTACAGCCAGAAGTACAACATCGAGACGCCAATCGTGCAGTACTTCGACAGCCAGCAGTCACAGCTCAACAGCAAGAGCGGACGCCGTTCAACCTTGCTGGGGCAGTTCTTCCCAGTAGCCAACCTGATTGTCATCAACGACGGGTTGACGTGGGAGCAGCAGTCAGACACCTTGAGACACGAGCTGGCACATGCAATCGTGTACCATCAGGAAGGCATTGGTGGACACGGACGACGATGGCGCAGGATTGCCCGACAGCTCGGCACGAACCCACGGGCCAATCAGTCACACAACCCGTTGTTCAACAATTCGTAGTCAACCCGCTTGACAGCCCAGCCTGACACGTGTAGGCTGGGTATCAGCAACACACAAGGAGAACAGACATGGCACAGGCAACAGAACGGCAGATCAGCTACATCCGAGACCTGATGGTCAAGGCACAGGTTCCGGTGGACGAGGGATTCCTCAGCCACCTAACCAAGCAGACCGCAAGCAGCACCATCTCAGCCCTTCACACCAAGCTGAACGAGATGCGACAGCAGCAGCCCGAACAGGGCGAACTGGAACCCGGCGTGTACGAGAACGAGGACGGTGTGTTCGTGGTCAAGTGGAACCGTGAGCACACCCGCCAGTATGCCAAGCGGCTGGTTGAGATCGGTGGTAGCAGGCTGAATGCCGAGGGCGACCACGTGGAGATCGAGTTCGACTATGCAGCAGGTGCTATCTACCGAATCAAGCCCGAGCACCGCATGCCACTGGACAAGGCCAAGATGCTGACCCTGCTGTACGGCAAGTGCATCAATTGTGGACGCAGACTGAAGGCTGCCAAGTCAGTAGAGCAGGGCATCGGGCCTGTGTGCATCAAGGCATTCGCAGCCTGACACAGCACAGGAGGACCTACAGGAGGGCCGGAAGGCCCTTCTGGTGTCTTGGGTCATGTAGGGTCCTGCCAGCACAGGAGTAGCAGGCTACAGGGTTAGGCCAGCATGTGGCTGACCATACACGTCCAGCATGTGACGGTCCGTGACGGTCCTCCTATCCAGCTACAGGAAGCGTAAGTCTGTCATGCAAAGTGACATACACTTTGCATATTGAACGTATTGTGTCATGTTGTTATACTTGTAGTATGAAGTGTTCTGCGTGCAATAAGCAAGCAACCGGTGCACTCAAAGTCGGTCGGGAGTGGTACTGCTCGTCATGCTACTTGAGGTACAAGAGCTTGTCGCCAGTAACGGTAACGTCCGTCTAGCGGCCGAACGCCTTGGTGTCAGCCCGATCGAGCTCACTAAGACCCTGCTCGAGAACAGGGAAGAGCTTGCAGCTGCTGTGCAAACTAGTGTGTTGCTACAGCTGCTTGATGTAAGCAGCAACTATCGGGTCGCACTGATTGCAGCACTTGATGAGATGGGTGCTCGCGACATTGTCCGTTCGTATGCCGCCATACTAGAACAGATCAACACTGTCATGTACGGCAATGGTGACAGCAACGGAAACAGTGGTCTCAACTTCCTGCAGCTGGTCAAGGGTGACGCAGACACTCCTGTTCGGCTACAACTGGACAGCGCAGCAGGTAGTGGTGTAGCGTGACGATAACCTGGCATCGTCCTTACTTGTACCCAAAACAGTTCGATGCGATATTCGCCCCCGAACGCATTGCTGTTGTGGAAGCAAGTACTAAGTCAGGCAAGACACACGGATGCATTGTCTGGCTGACGGAGAAGGCCTTACTGGAAGGTAAGGAAGGCCGTCACTATTGGTGGATCGCACCCACCTACGGCCAGGCGAAAATAGCATACACCCGCCTGAAGCTTGCACTGTCTAAAGGCACCTTCAAGGCAAACGACACTGCCATGTCTGTTACCTTACTGAACGGTGCCGTAATGGAGTTCAAGACGGGTGAGAAGCCTGACCACCTTTATGGCGAGGACGTGTATGCTGCAGTTATGGACGAAGCTACACGCACACGTGAGGAAGCCTGGCATGCTGTCAGGTCAACACTCACGGCTACCAAGGGTCAGATACGCATCATCGGCAATGTACGAGGTCGTAGAAACTGGGTCTACCGAATGGCCCGTCGCTCTGATGCTGACGTTTCCTACGCACGGATTACTGCCCTTGATGCCGCCGAGTCCGGTATTATTGACAAGGCTGAGATCGAGGCAGCGCAGCGTGACCTACCTACTGACGTCTTCAAGCAACTGTACTTGGCCGAACCCGCAGATGATGGAGGTAACCCGTTCGGGCTGGACGCCATCGAAAGGTGTGTATTGCCTGACGGGATTGATGGCGACCATCCTGTCGTGTGTTACGGTGTTGACCTTGCGAAGTCGTATGACTGGACGGTAGTAATTGGTCTCGACCATAGAGGCTTTGTCCAGACTTTCGAACGGTGGCAAGGCCCGTGGGAAGCCACAGTCGAACGGATACAAACTATTGTCGGTGACAAGCCTGCACTGGTTGACGCGACTGGTGTAGGTGACCCTGTGGTTGAACGTCTGCAGCGTACCAATCGTCGAATACAAGGGTTCAAGTTCAGCAGCCTTAGTAAGCAGCAGCTTATGGAAGGGCTTGCGTTGGCAATACAGCACGGAGAAATTGCATACCCTGAAGGCCCCATTGTTGACGAGCTTAGCATGTTCGAATACGAGTACCATAGGACGGGTGTACGGTACGCTGCACCTTCTGGTGCTCACGATGACTGTGTTGACAGCCTGGGCCTTGCTGTGCTGGCCTTCAGGGACAAGGTCAGTACTGGTTACTGGCCTTACAACGATGACGAGACTATTGAACCACTAGCTGTGCTGCCACACGCAGCAGGCGTTATGACGAAGGTGCATTGATGAGTCTGTTTACTGACTTCATTCGAGCAGCAGTTGGTGTACCCGACAGTGGCGAGCTTGGTAGTAGTGGCAGCGGCTATCGTGGAAGCACTGCACCCTTTGGTGCCGGTGTTCTTGTAGCTGATGACTACAATCCGGACCTCCGTGGTAATCTGCTGTACAACGAAGTCGACAAGATGCGACTTGGTGACTCACAAGTTAAGGGTGGCTTGCAGGCTATCAAGCTTCCTTTGCTTGCTGCTGACTGGCGAATGGAGCCAGCCAGTGACAGTGACAAGGACCGGGAAATAGCCGAGTGGATTGAGAAGTGTCTTAACAGAATGTCTCAGAGCTGGAAGCACACACTCAGGCAGATACTACTGTACCTTGATTACGGTAGCATGCCTTTCGAGACGGTGTGGGAAACGGTAGATGACCCTGACCTCCGTCGTCCTATGGTGAAGCTGCGGAAGCTTGGGCCTCGAATGCCGAGGACAGTTACGGAGTGGGTGGTCGACAAGAATGGTGGGTTAGCTGGCATCACTCAACAGGTGGAAACGGTCAACCGTTTCGTTGAGGTACATATTCCTGTCGAGAAGCTGCTCGTATTTGTTCACGACCAGGAGGGGAACAACTTCCGCGGCACTTCAATACTAAGGGCTGCCCGTAAGGACTGGTACTACAAGGACATACTGCAAAAGATCGGTGCCATGACAATCGAGAAGCGTGGTGCTGGTATTGATGTCGGTACCTTGTTGAACGGTGACGATGCAAAGAAGAACAAGGCCGAACAGGCCTTGATGACTGTACGATCTCATCAGCGAGCATTCATGCTTGAGAATGAGGACTTCAAATATCGCATCGAGTCACTTGGTCAAGGCGGCGTGGTGGACGCACTGCCCTGGATTAAATACTACGACTTTCAAATCTTACGCGGTATGATTGCTGAGTTCCTGGGTCTCGGTTCTGATGGCACTGGAAGTCTTGCTATGAGCAGGGACAAGTCCACGTTCTTCCTGATGGCATTGCGTGGTATCGGTGAAGACATTGTCGAGGTGTTCAATCGACACCTTATTCCTAAATGGGTCGATTATAATTGGCCTGGTGTCACCGACTATCCCAAGCTTGAACACAGCAGACTCGATCGAAGGGATGCAGCCACGGTCATTGAAGGTCTAGCAAAACTGATACCGATTGGTGGTATCACGATTGACGAGGACATCGAAAACGAAGTCCGTGAACTGCTTGAACTTCCGGAACTGGTTACTGGTGCGGCCTCGGCACGGGCTGTGCGAGCCAAGGGTGACGTGGACTATGTTCGAATGGAACGTGAGCTTGACACTGCCGAAGACCGAATCATGCGGGTGTACAAGCCCATACAGGAACGGCAGATTGAGGTCATCAGTAACCTAGCAGCCAAGGCTGTTGACGAAGACGATGCCTCAGCTCTTGACAACATTACTGTGCCGTACAAAAGAGAGGCTGCTGACGCCATATATCAAGTGCTGGTAGATCTGTACCAGGTAGGGCAGGAGGAGGCAGTCAAGGAGCTTAAGCTCAGTGCTGCTCGTGTTGGCCGACCGATTGGTGTACGCGCACAGCTTGACCCGACACGGGATAGCAATGTCAAAGCCTTCCTTAAGGCCCGTGCACTGACGATGGCTAGTGTGTTGAGCAGTCGACTGAAGGGTTCACTTATGCGGAACTCACTTGACATGATTCGCAAGGGTGAACGTGGCAGCATGGTATTGAAGGGACAATTGAAGGACCTGTCGGACCGTGCAATACGAACTGAAGCTGGTCTCACTGTTAGTGAAGCCTTGAACATTGGACGACAGGCTGCTGCGGAAGAGAATGAAGCCAAGTATGCCACCTTCAGCTCGGTACTAGACAGCGGGACTTGTCCTGATTGTGAACGTGCCGAAGGAACCCGTGTGGAACTGGACACCGATCGTTATGAACGGTACCAGACACCCTATCAAGAATGCCAGGGCCGCGGACGATGTCGGTGTGTTCTGATATTCACTTTTGAGGAGAATCGTTAATGCGAGCTTATGTGATGACCTGGACGGGCGTGGTTGCTGGTGTCGGCATTATTGTCGGTGTTGGTGCCCTTGCCACGAACGGTTACATTGACCAGTCGTATGCGGAGCAAGCATTGCTGTTCCTTTCTGGTAGCGCTGTTGGCGGTGCTGCTGTAAAGACGTACGATGCTAGTAAGGAGGCTCGGTCGTAAGAGGGTAAGGGCCACTCCTCCCGAGCGGCCGAGCCTCACGACTTACAACTATGCCAAAGACATTCAGGGGTGTTGAGCTTGCACGGACAGGCTCATATCGGGCATCAACCGGACCGTTCACTTTGACTCGTGAAGACATCGACGATATGGTCGATGCCTACAATCAGCTTAAGGGGAAGATTGACATTCCTATTAAGCTGAGTCACGACAAGGAGCAGATGGTTCCTGCTGCCGGCTGGATTGAGAACCTTCGTCGAAGTGGTAACAGTCTCAAGGGTGACTACGTAAGGGTTCCTGACCCTGTCGCAGACATGATTGAGTCTGGTTCACTTCGGAAGCGATCAATTGAAGCTGCACGGAATGTCGTACTTGCAGGTAAGAAATGGCCGATGGCTCTTACGGGCCTAGCGCTCCTCGGGTCAGAACTTCCTGCAATCGATGGTCTCGAAGATCTGGCTGAGATGTTTGCCAGTGGGCAAATTGTCGAGCTGACCGAGCTAGAGGCTGAGTCAACTATTGCTGCTGCAGCAATGGACGACGAGGACGAAGAAGACACGAACAACTACGTCAAGCAGTTGAGGAGCCTGATTGAGAAGATCGAGCAACAGACTCGTGGTAGTCGTGGTGCTCCTAGACTTCGACAACTATTGAAGTTTGCCGAAGAAGAAGTCACAAAGAACAAGCGGGTGGCCGCAACACAAGGAGAACAAATGGACATCGAGAAACTGCGTAAGCTTCTTGACATGAAGGAAGACGCAACCGAGGAAGAGGTTGAGGCCGCCCTCGCAGAACGTCTGACTGCCAAGAGCGAAAACGACAACGACAACGATGGCGATCGTTCCAAGAACGACGAAGACGTTGCTGCAGCTCTCAAAGAGCTGAGCGAGACGCAGAAGCGGGTCATCGACCTGGAGAATCGTCTTGCAACTGAGGATGCAACTCGGAAGGTTGACGAGGCAATCAAGGCCGGCCGATTTGCTCCTGCTACACGCGATTCACTTGTCAAGTTCGCGCTCTCAGATAGCGAGGGCTTTGACAAGTATGTCGAGGCGACTCCGATCAATGCTAGCTTCGCTAGTGGCGAGCACGGGTCAAGCCAGAATGAGGGCGGTCTGCCTGAAGTCTCAGAAGCGGAGCTGAAGATTGCTGCGTCGATGGGACTGACGAAGAACGATCTCATTCGACAGAAGGCCGAAGAACAAGGCATCACACTGCCTGACGACTTCGGCAAGGAGAAGAAGGACTAGGTCCTTCCGAACCAACCTACACTAGAAGGAGAAAACAATGACTGCGCTTAGCGCCGACGCACAGCGTGCGAGTCGCGAGCCTGGCATTCGGTCGTATCCTGTAGAAGCCGGCGAGGTGATCTACAAGGGTGCTATCGTCTGTGTTGACGATGACGGTTTTCTTGTTCCTGCTGCCAACACTGCAGCCCTCCGGGTTGTTGGTGTAGCAGAAGAGAAAGCCGACAACACTGGTGGTGCTGATGGTGCCATCAACGTCAAGGTTCGTAGCCAGCGTGCTTTCAAGTTCACTGCTACCAGCATCACCCAGGCAATGCTTGGCGATATGATGTACGTAGTGGACGACAACACTATTGACGACATCGCAGGTGCTTCCAACGCCATCCCCGTTGGTCGCCTGGTCGAGTTCGTCAGCACTACCGAAGGCTGGGTTTACATCCCGGACGGCGGTATGCCAAAGCCAGTAGCAATCACCGGTGATACCTCGGCATATGTTGAGGGCGTTGTTACCGGAATGCTTGACGCACTCGTCGAAGCCGGCATGGTCGACGACAACACCACGACCTAATAGCGGAAGGAAGGTAGAACACAATGGCTGTCGTTAGCAGCGACTTTCTCACGGCTGTTCTGACGAACTTCCGTGCACTGTTCAACCGGGACTTCCAGGCTGCGATGGGCCTTCAGGGCTGGCGCGACCTGGTGATTCCGATTGACTCAGCAGGCGAGATTGAGACCTACGAATGGTTCGGGACCGTTCCTCAGGTTGAAGACGTCACGCATGGGCAGGTTTCACTGAACAGTCTTCCCGAATACAACTTCAGCATCACGAACAAGGAATACCAGGTTGCTATAGAAGTCAGCCGGGCAGCCCTTGAGCGTGACCGGCTGAACCTCATCAGCCCGCGAGTTAGCCAGCTGGCTGAGGAGCATGCACGCCATCCTGGTCAGCTGATCTTCAACCTTGTTGTCGACAATGCTACGGCCTATGATGGCTCTGCATACTTTGCCAATACACGAACGATTGGCAACGGCGCCAACATCGACAACATCCTGACTGGTTCGGGTACCTCGATCAGCCAGATTCAGACGGACCTTGCAGCAGCACGTGCTCAGATGCGATTGTTCCAGGACGACCAAGGTCGACCTATGAACCTCATCGGCAATGCTATCATGGTTCCTCCTGGCCTCGAGTTCACGATGTGGCAGGCTCTGAACCGCAACAGTGGAGACAACGTCAACACGCCGGCCATGCCGGTAACTGATGGCGGTATCTTCTCTGCCAGTGGTTACACTGTCATCACGAACCCGTATCTTACGGATGCCAACGACTGGTACCTGTGGCACATCGGCGGACCGATGCGTCGCCCATTCATTCTTCAGACCGAGAAGCGGCCTGTGCTCGAGTCAGACACTGACCCGAACACCCGTGAGTCGATTTTGAAGCGCAACTTCCTGTACTCGTCCTATGGCCGGTACAACGTTGGCTTCACTGACCCTCGGTTCGGTGTGAAGACCACCAACACCTAAGAGGTAAGCTGATGGCTGTGTATACGACGTTAGCCAAGGTACAAGGTATGCTGCCAGCATTCACGTTGGACGGTACCAGCGTACCTACGTCAACACAAGCTCAGGTGCTGATTGACGAAGTAGCCGCCGAGATAGAAACTGTCCTTGCTGGTGCTGGCGTAACTGTCCCGGTGACTACTCCAGACTACTTCGTTACACGCCTCAGCATCCTCAATGCCTACGGGGCTACGGCCGCCATACTCAAGGCGGCCTACCCCGAGGCAACTGGCCCTGGCGAAAACCCGGCATATGCGTTTTGGGAGTCGCGATATAAGATGGGACTAGCGGCCTTGCGAAAGGGTGAGGACGTCCCACTTGACCAGGTACAAGCAGGACCGTCTACTTACTTCACTCGTAACCCGGATGAAGAGGAAATACTAGGCGATCTTGCTGGCGACCATAAGTTCAAGATTGACCAGGTGTTCTAGTGGCACTGCAATTCAGCTTCGAATATGACGGAGTAACACAACTGAATCGGTCCCTTAGTAGGTTCGGTGATGACGTGACTGACTTCCGTCCTGTTTGGGAGGATATCGACGAGCTGTTGCGAGCGATAACCGAAGAGCAGTTTGATACTGAAGGTCAGGGCGAATGGGAACCCTTGTCGCCAACTTATGCTGCATGGAAAGCAGTGCACTATCCCGGCAAGTCTATGCTACGACGCGAGGACAGATTGATTGACAGTCTCACTCGTGAAACAGGAGACAGTGTTCGGGAGTTTGAGGCGCTGCAGATGAAGTGGGGTACTAAGGTACCTTATGCTCAGTACCATCAGCAAGGTCGTGGTGTCCCTCAACGTCGTGTTGTTGACCTCACAGAGGACGACAAGCTTGCCATTATGAAGGAGCTACAACGCTTCGTTGTTGCCAAGGCACGTGAAGTACACGGAGTTCCCTCGTGGTAAATGCTGGCGCCGAAATCGTAATACAGGACCTCAAGTCCTACCTCGAAGATAACGTCGATGCCAACGTGACTGCGGTGGATGCTCTGATGGACGTACAGCTAACACCTGCTGCAGTGTCTGAATGGCGAATCGATGACCCGCTCAATGGACGGCTGCCTACAACACTGCCCGTTGGCTGGGTCGTACTTCCTCGTTGGCAAGTTGACCAATGGAACGCCTCCAGTGACCACCTTACAACCGACTGTGTGGTGTGGTTGCTTGTCAGACACCAAGATGCACAGGTGCTTGAACAGCTGGCCTATCGCTACGCACAGGGGATATGGGAGACACTGAAGGCTGGTCACTATGACAGCAGCATAACGTGGCAGATTGTTGAGTTCCCGATGGCTGACTTCTCAGCAGTGAGGACTCGTCAGTCTCTACTGTACAAAGACATCCGAATTCAGCTGAAGCTAAGGACGGTACAGCGATGACTTACGTCGTGGTTCGGGGACTCGTATACCCGACACACCTTGAGGATCGTGAGGCGATTCGAGAGGGCAACAAGTCTGCTTCATACGAGACTACTCGTGTGAAGGCAGGCACACACATCGAAGACGGTGATATCCCTGATGACCTCAGGGAAAGCTGGTTCCGTAGGGAACTGGTTGTGCCACTTCAAGTGGCTGAGCCTGTGGAGGAGGACCTTCCTACCCCGGAACCAGAACCTGAGACTGATGACACAAGTCAGGCCCAGGACCCTGAGGAACAGGACCCTGAGGAGACTGAAGACGAATGACCCTGTATGCGTCACCTGATGTAGGGTTCCTATTGATAGGTGGACGTAGCGTGCTTGGTCGTGTCACGGACGTGTCTGACAGCGAAGAACACGTTGTCGAAGAAGACACTCCACTCGGTCAGGCTTATGACACCTGGAAGGCTGTCGGACAATCGATCTGGACCTGTTCTCAGAACGGATTCTACGACAGTGACTCAGGTGCCATCAATGAAGCTCTCGCATTGTCCGGTCCGCAGCCCATGCTGTTTGCTCCGATTGGCAATTCGATAGGAGACCCGTGCGTTGTTACTTCCGGAGTGCGAACCACCTTCGAGAAGGGTCTTGCACGAGGTCAGCTTCACAGGGCAAACGCCAGCTATCGTACCAACACCGGGAAGCGAGAAGGGTTCATTGTAGCCCCACTTGCAGCCCGTACAAGTGCCGGACCTACTGCTGTAGGTAGTGTTGACTTCGGAACAGCCTTTGCAAACCAGGAAACTGGTAAGCTGGTAGGCGTGTTGCAAGTCACCAACCTTGATCTTGACGGTGGTACGGCACTCGTTGTCACTATTCGTGATAGCGATGACGACATCACATTTGCAGATCTGATTGCCTTTACAAACGTCACAGCTTCACCGGCTAGTGAGGAAGTTGAGCAAGCAGCTGCAGCCAGTCCTAGCGACATTGAGCGCTACGTCGAAATCGACTACGAATTCACCGGTGGTGCAGGAGCTAGTCGAACAGCTACCTTTGCGGTAGGAGTTGCGAGGGTTCTCTAATGACCGAATTCGGTTATCCAGATCTCAAGATTGAGCTTGACGACAATGGCGGCACTCTTCGTGATATCAGCTCATACGTTACCAGTATCAACGGGTGGACGAAAGAGCAGATCATCGAAGAGCTTACTGCTGCCGGCGACGACACAGACCGGTGGGCTGCAATCGGTTTTGAAATGAAGCAGCCCGTCACCTTGACTGGTCCGTATGAAGATGCGTCAAACGGACTGGTTGATCTTACAAAGGGTGCAGGCGGTGCTACCCGCACACTTCAGTTGACGTTTGACGGAGCGACTGCAGCAGACGTTGAAACTGTTGAGTGCATCATTCAGACCATCAGTCGTAACCCTTCGAGGGGTGCTTTGACAGCATACGAAGTCACCCTTCGTCCAACTGGTGCAATCACCTAAAGGTAGGTATTCGAGTGGCCCTGGTAAACATCAGCAAGGTAGTCAGACTGGACATTCCTCACGAGCCCGAAGAATGGGTCGAAGTTCGGCCTGTGACTGGGTACGAGATGGACGAGGCAGAGGATGCCATCACAGTTGACTACGTCAAGAAGTTCGGGTCGAGTCTGGACGTTCTTATCAAGTACGCATCCGAGCGCGAAAATACAGAACGTTCAGGCTCGTACAAGGCATACGATTGGCTGGTGCTGTTCAAGCATGCGGTGTTGAAGTGGTCTTACAGTGAGGAGCCTTCACCGGCAACCTTCAAGCGTCTTGATATTGAGACACGAGACTGGCTCCACAAGTCGATCGTGGAGATGAACAAGCGCCCCCCGGAGAAAGAGAGCGACTCAAACTCCAACTAGAACAGTGGGCTAGGAGGAAGTCACCATCCCCCTTGCCCGAAGGTCTGTCGGATGTGTATAAGCTAATGACAGTCACTAATGGGTCGTTCTCATATCAGGACTACGTTAGCATGCCGTGCTTGGTGAGGGACGACGTGCTGCTATGGCAAGAGGCTATTGCCTTGGCTAGGAAAGAAAAGTAGATGCCTGAAATCTCGGTACTGCTGAAGGTCCGGGACGAGCTGTCGAAGAAGCTGTCAGGAGTTCAGGGCAACCTGAACAAGTTCGGCAGCAATATGACGGCCATCGGCAAGAAGGTAGGACTCGCCATTGGCGGCGGTGCTATTGCTGCTGGTGCCGGATTATTGAAGCTCGGTTCTGACTTCAAGCAAGCTTTCAGTACCATCGCAGCAGGCACAGGAGCTTCAGGCGAAGCACTAGCTAATCTTGAAGCTGACTTCAAGTCTGTTGCGCGAAACGTCCCTAACAGCCTGAACGAGACGGCATCAGCAATCGCTGACCTCAACACTGAGCTTGGCCTTACTGGTCCTGCCTTGCAGGGTGCAACTGAAGCAGCCCTTACTGCTGGTCGTGTATTCAAGGAAGATACCGGAGCAATCATCACAAACGTCTCAGACGCACTCGTAAAGTTCGGTAGAGACGGTGAAGAGTTTGAAGACTTCCTTGACAGAGCTGCTGTCGTTAGTCAGGCAACTGGTGTAAGTATCAGTGGCTTGACTGGTCTCGTCAAAGCAAATGGTGCTGTCTTCCAGAACCTCGGCTTCAGTCTTGAAGAGACGGTTGCACTGTTTGGTAACCTTGAAGGCAAGGGTATTCAAGTAAGTCGTCTTAGCGGCGCAATGAACATTGCCGTCAAGAATCTTGCTGATCAAGGAATCACCGATCTCAAGGGTGGTCTTCTTGACGTCATAGCACAGATTCAAGGCACTTCTGACCAGACAGAGAAGATGGAAATCGCCATGAAGACCTTCGGGTCTCGTGGTGCTCAAGAGATGCTTACTGCCATCGAGACAGGAGGCTTCGCAATCGAAGACCTCATGGACACGATGGCTAATGCCGAAGGTACTGTTGACACGTTGGGTCAGAATTCCCTTACCCTTGGCGAACGTTTCAACATCATGAAGAACAAGGCTTTCGTGGCACTGGAACCCCTTGCTACGAAGACACTGGAATTGGCCGAAGTCTTCATGGATCGTGGTGTGCCTGCCATACTCAGCTTCGCTGGCGCTGTGCGAGACCAGGTGCAGCCAGCAGTGGAGGCTATATTGCCGCATGTCATTAGCTTCGCTACCACGTTCAAGGACCAGATACTACCCGCTATTGTTGGCATCGGTGAACAGATTGGTAAGACACTGATGCCACCTCTCGAGAAGCTGGTCAAGTTCCTTCGTGAGAACGAGTCAGCAATGCAAGCCGTCGGTGTGGCAGTTGGAACGATACTCGTTGTCGCCTTCACAGCCTGGGCGGTTGCCGCAGGTGCTGCAGCAGTAGCAACCATTGCAGCAGCTGCACCTGTGCTCGCATTGCTTGTCGCAGTCGGTGCACTTGGTGCCGGCATATTCTTGCTTGTCAAGCACTGGGACACTATCACAGCCAAGTATCCTCAGTTGCAGAAGATACTTGATGCCTTGAAGGCAGCCTTTGAGGCCGTCAAGACAGCAGCTATGGCTGTGGTCGACTGGTTCCAGAAAAACTGGTCTACAATCGAATCAGTCATTAGGCCTGTTATCGACCAGGCTATTGCACACATCGAACTTATTATCACTACAGCAGAGAATGTCATCAGCTTCTTCAAGAACGTCTTTACGGGAGACTGGGAAGGTGCTTGGGAAGATGTCAAGGACATCGTCAATGGCTTTGTCGAGTTCTTTGAGACAACCCTCGACAATGCCATAGCATTCGTCACTACCCTCGGACCAATACTGCTGAGCAATGGTAAGACACTGTTCGACAACTTGCTCGATGCAGTCGAGTCTGTGTGGTCAACCAAGTTGAAGCCGTGGTTCCGCAACTTGCCGAGCAATATCAAGGATGCGATCGTGGCATCAGTGTTCTATCTCAAGGATGCAGGTACTGAGCTAGGTGATGCTATACTGGATGGGTTGCGTGATGCATTGTCTAACACACTTGGCTTTGCAGGAGACGTAGGAGATGCTGTCCTAGGAGCCGTCAAGAGCATTATCAATCAGCACATTATTGACCCGATCAATCGCAAGCTCGAGTTCAGTGTCAGTCTTGGCCCGTTGGGTAGTGTCAGCATAAACCCGCCTGACATTCCTCACCTTGCCCTAGGTGGCATCGTAACCAGCCCCACACTGGCAGTGCTTGGAGACAACCCGTCAAGGCGAGAGGCCGTGGTTCCGTTGGAACGGGCAGGTGAGTTTGGCTTTGGCGGTGGCGGTGTGCAAGTTGTTGTCCCGCCAGGATTCGGTATTGACGAAGACGACCTCGCACATCGAATGCTACTGGCATTCAGACGACAAGGGATCGATCTGTGAGCATTGACGTAGATTATAAGGTCTACATTGACTGGAACGATGACGGTGACTTCGCTGACACCAACGAAGACGTTAGTGAGTACTTTAGATCGATAAAGATTGACCGTGGTAGAAGCGACGTCAACGATGACTACAGTCCCGGAAAGTGCACTGTAAAGTTCAGTGACCACGGCGGCTTGTTGAGTCCCTTCGACACATCGAGTGCTTTATCCGGCTCGATTAGACCAGGTCATGCGATGAAGATTGAGGCGGAAATCGGTATGACTACCGTTCCGTTGTTCTATGGCTTCATTCGTTCTATCGATGAAGACAGGGAGTCTACTGAACTATATCCGTTGACAATACAAGCATTCGATGCACTCGAATACTTTCGACGTGGCTCACTAACACTTGATCTTGCAGAGTCGTCTCGTGTCGATACCATGCTTGCCAGTGTGCTTGATGAGGTCAGCGTGTTTGGCGCAGCTTGGCCTGCTGGTCTACGTGACCTCGAGACAGCATTCTTCACCATCGACATCTTCACTCGCTACCGTAAAGCACCGCTTTCGATTATGCGTGAGATAGCCCTGCAAGAACTTGGTGGCCACTTATATGCTGCCAAGGATGGTAAGGTGACCTTCAAGAACAGATGGTATCGCACTGGTCTAGCTTCAAGTGGCACGATTGGTCTAGGTCAAGACCTTGAAGCGCGTGCATTCAACTTGAGTCTTAGCCTCGATGACTATGTTGACCAGGTAGAGTTTACTCGTGCGGGTCTAGACATCGATGATGCAACGACTGTGCTGTACACGTTGACTCCCACAGGTCGTGCGGTTGCGCCAGGTGCAAGCAGTGCCTTGAATACTATTCACGGTGAGTTTAGCGTAGCTGGTAAGGACATTGTTACGCCCGTAGCCACGACAGACTGGGTCTTCAATAGCGAACCTGATGGCTCAGGAATTGACCGGACGGGTATAGTCACCGTTGACAGCTTTCAGTCTTACGGAGGCGGCTTCAGCATTACGTTCAACAACGCAGATGCGTCAACTGTGTATCTGACACAGCTTCAGATACGAGGTAAGCAGATCAGACGCAGCAACGATGAACGCAAGATTATCGTGACTGCATCGAACCCGTTGATAAGCGACCAGGTATTGCAAGAGACGTATGACTGGAACGATGATGCGGACTTGATTCGTGCATATGCCAATTTGAAGGCAGCTGTGTTGAACACTGTTCGACCACGTCCACCCGTCATAATCACACCATCCGATAACACACAGCTTACGCTTGCCTTGAACACTGAGCTTGGTGCCAAGTACAGGCTGCTCGATACGTCAGGTCTGAACCCTACAGGTGTGGATGCACAGTTCCATGTGGAGAAGATAAAGCTGGACTTGAAGCCTAAGACATTGCCGCAGATAACGTGGCACCTGTGGCATGAGGACCAGGCTCAGGGCAACTGGTTCAGAGTCAGCCCTGATGCTGGTGACGCATACAGTGTCATCGCTACTGACGCAGCCACTGAGTATGATAGGATCGGCATATGAGCCTCGCACAGCTTGAATCGAAGATTGAGCAGGTAGACTTCCAGCTCAAGCAGCTTCTTCGTAATCCGAACATCAGGGTCGTCCTAAATGACGTCGAAGCTGTACCAGTTGGAGACGGTGCTGTCGGTGAAGGACAAATTGCCGACGGTGCTGTCGGTGAAGGACAAATTGCCGACGGAGCTGTTGGTACACTGAAGCTGGCCAACGCTGCCGTCACTACTGCCAAGATAAACGATGGCGATATCACCACGGCCAAGATTGCAGATGCGTCAATAACCAATGCCAAGATCGACACGCTCGAGGCCAACAAAATAATTGCCGGTACTGGCATCGTCAACGACTTGACTATCAAGGCGAAGCTAACCCTGGGAGCTGGTGGTAGCATTGAAGATGCTGACGGGTCTACTTGGAACCAGGACGGAATAACTCTTCGGGCGACTACTACCGCACAGGACCTCATCGTAATCGAGAATCCTGACTTCGACCATGCGGTGATTATTCAGTCGTTCATTCAAGAGACGAATATCAACACTCGTCTTGAATCCAAGTACATCACTAACCCGATGATTGGTCCTGACAGATGGGCTGGCTTTCATGCTGTCGCTGATAACAGCGTTGCTACAGGTTACATCCGAGCGTATGAAGGTGGCACTGCTGCCGCAGAGATTGTAGTCACTAGTGGTAAGGAAATAAGACTGCAACCGATTGGCGCACCACTGCAGGAACTGAACGTGTCTATCAATTCACATCTAGGTTCATACGGTGGTGGTAAGGGTGTCATCTACCTAAGCAATGCCAACACGGTTCCGACCAGCAATCCAAGCAACGGAGGTATTCTGTATGCTAGCGCAGGAGCACTTATATGGAGGGGATCGAGCGGAACTGTTACCACGATAGCGAACGCCTAACAATATGGAAATATCAGTCGGCTATCTATTTCAGGTGGTAGGTAAGCTTTACATCGAAAACCTACAGCTTAGAAACGAGCTGGAGGCTGTCAACAATACAGTAGGTGAACTGCTTGAACAGATCGAGCAGCTACAACAAACCGAACAGGAGGAACTAGAAGATGGCGCGAGCTACAGCTACATGGACGAACACTGAGTTGACTGACTGGGAAGCTGGTGACGGTGTTCGTGAGACCAACGTCAAGGAGCAGCTGCTGCAGAACCTTGAGCACCTAGCACAGACACACGATCACAGTGGAGACGCAGCAGACGGGGCTATATTGCAGACAGCTGATGCTAAAAGCATCTGGTATTACGGGACGGCAGTCTGATGGGAGCACTTACTGCTAAGCAGCTCGTCAATACAGAATTGCCGGTAAGCACACCTACAACGGTGTACACTGTCCCGGCAAACACGACAACACGCGTCACTGAGATCTTGTTGTCGAACAATTCTGGTGCTGCACGTGTGGTCAATATCTGGCATGTAGAAACTGGTGGTACTGCCGGAGATGACAACGAGATAACAGGAGGCGGATTCAGTGTTCCACAAGGCCTTCCTGTTCCGCTTGCTTTCAACACCTTCTTGGAAGCTGGTGACTTCATTCGTGTCGACTGTGACGGTGCAGACGTTGCACTTATTATCAGCGGTATTGAGGAAGACGTCTCATGAGCATCTTCCTTCTTGACCTTTGGAATAAGATATTAGGCGGGACTAATCCCGGAAAAACCGCTGATGCTAATGGTGACTTTGCAGAGCAAATGCAATGGCTCACAGAGAATGCAGGAGCATCCCCCTACTGGCTTCGTGATTCAATTCTAAGAGGCTTACCAGCATTCACAAAATACTATTCAACTGCCTACGGAATATTACAGGCTACAGATGCTCCGCCTCCTTTTATGACTAGCTCAGCTGGAACTCTTACTTGGCTAAATTATGATGCTACAGAAGGCGTAGTGTACATACGGGTAGGACACACTGCCGTTGGTAGCTTTAGGTCTACTCATCGTCTTCACTATGACGGTCAGTTGCTAGCCCCACTTCCTCAGTCACCATTGACTGCTACTCCTACTATTCTTCATCTACGATGGCACGCTAGGTTTCTCAGAACTAGTGGCGGACCTGCTGATTTTAATGAGGGTATCGGCCTTGAGAGTATCAATACTACTGTCTTCGATAATGGCCCTGATGAAGGTTTCCATTTTTATGTCCATATGGGCGATACAACATGGAGGCTAACTACAGGAGATGGGTCTACCAAATCTACATCCTCTCAAGCGGGAGCAGATAATAATTGGCATGACTTCCATATTGAATGGAAGTCTGGGGAAATCCGCTTCTATGTAGATGACGTACTCACTATTACAAAGACAACGAACATACCGGATGGTTCAGTAAATGGACTACTCTATCATCTCGTCTGTGCCAACACCAGTACGAACGGCATTGACATAGCTGACTTTGCGATTGAATGGGAGTAGAATCAATGGCTATACGTCAAACAGATACCCTTCTCCGTGACGGTAGAACTAGGCGGGAACTAAGAGATGTTGATACTGGCAATCTGATTGCTATAACAGATGGTGATGAGAAGCCATCTAACACCATCTTGGAAGATGCCATGATTGTTGAGTATAATCGATGGCGTAGATGGCAAATAACTTTAGCCGAAGCCAACAGGCGATACCCAACTCCCGGAGGTCAAAGAGCAACAGCTATTCAAAGGCTAAGCAATAAGGTTGATGAAGCTTGGCTTGATTATGAAGATGCTATTATTGCTTGGGCTACTTCCTGAAATGG
>ERZ724518.426-NODE-426-length-17990-cov-5.847561_pt1 | contig 17990 bp, 17 predicted proteins | sample MGYA00376051_ERZ724518 | MGnify/ENA primary metagenome ERZ724518 (study PRJEB28724, sample SAMN07190885) | wastewater metagenome | isolation source: influent of sewage treatment plant in Hong Hong | place: Hong Kong | collected 2016-03-17 ... | reverse complement strand
CTTTAAAGAGAATGTCCCGGACCTGCGGAACAGCCGTGTGCCCGATATCGTAAATGAATTGAAGGAGTATGGAATTCAAGTCGTGGTCCACGATCCGCTGGCAGAACCGGAGGAGGCGGTGGGGGAGTATGGGCTCCGTCTCTCGCCCTGGGACCAGTTGAAGCAACTCGATGGGATCATTCTGGCGGTGGCGCACAAAGAATACCTGAAGATGGGGATTGCCGAGTTGCTGAAACCATTGCGGAAACAACGAAACAACGTAGTGGTCGATGTGAAGAGCGTATTGAGTCCCGACAGCCTGCCTGGGTCAGTCAAGTATTGGAGACTCTAGGCCGCCGGTGGTTGGGCGGATGGTCCAACGCTCTGAGCCTCGTGTGTCGCAATTGTTCGTGCCTCCGGAGTCCGGGCCCTGGCCCGGCCTCCGGGTTTCCCCTCGCTAGCGCGCTTCCCAATTAATGCCGCGTGTCATATCTGCCGAAAGAGGTCTGAGAACCGGACCCAACCCTCTTCTCCTCCAAAGCGAGAAACTGATTGTCGCGTATGTGTCAGTTTGATATACCAAAGAGGTTATAACCTTGTTGAGCAGATCTATGCAGTTACCCTTCCTGTTTTCTCACGCCACTCCTAGGAATCTTCGATACTGCCGGGCGGCTATTGCGCTCACGATATTGGCGGGATGTCTGACGCTGACCGCTTGCGGCGCATTGAATTCCGCAGACGTGAAACGCGGTGATCAGCACTTGGCGGCGGGGAACTGGGAAGAAGCGAGCGTGGCGTATCGCCAGGCGCTCAAAGATGATCCGTTCGAACCGTCACTCCAAAACAAGTATCGGGTGGCGCGGGAGCGTGCCGCCGCGGCTCACGATGAGCGTGGTCGGCAGTTGCTCAAGGATCATCAGTTTGATCAGGCGGCCGAGGAGTTCAAGCGGGCGCTCACGATCGAGCCCACGAGCAAGGAGTATGAATCCGGCCTGACCGAGGCCTTGCGGCTCAGAGAGGCTCGTGATCGGTATCGCGAGGCGGAGCGGCTGGCGCAGCTGGGCCGTGTGAGCGAAGCAATGGCCGGGTATATGCGGGCCGTCGAACTGGACCCTTCCTATAAGGATGCGCTGGACGGAGTCGCCCGTCTGTCGGCCGAGCAGCATGCCGCTGATCGGGATGATCGTCAGAAACAGCCGGTCACCTTGCAGTTTCGCAATGCCGGATTGAAGGAAGTGGTCGAGGCCTTGGGAAAAGCGGCGCATGTGAATTTTGTCTTCGATAAGGACGTCCGCAACGATCCCATCACCGTGTCATTGGAAGAGAAGCCGTTTGATGAAGCGCTCTCGTTGGTGCTGAATAGCAATAGCCTTTTCGCGCAGAAGGCCGGCCCCACGCTCTTCATCATCAGTCCCAATACCAAGCAAAAGCAGGAACAGTATCAGGATTTGATGATTCGGACCTTCTATCTGTCATCGGCCAAGGCCAAGGATATGGTGGCGTTGCTGAAGTCGATGCTGGATGTGAAGCATATCCATGGCAACGAGGCGCTGAATACGATTGTGGTTCGCGATCAGCCGGAGAAGGTGGAGTTGGCGGAGAAGATCATTCAGGCCAACGATCGCGAGGATTCCGAAGTGTTGTTCGACGTGGAAGTGCTCGAGGTGAACCGGACGGTCGACCAACAGTACGGGCTGTCGTATCCCAAGCAAATTGCCGCCGCGATGGTGCCGCCGGGATTTACCGGCACGATTGCCGGTGAGATCGCGCAGCAATTTACCTATCGGAACCTGGCAAGCTTGGGGCAGGACAACTATCTCTTCAAGCTTCCCACTAATGTGCAGCTCGATTTTTTTAAGCAAATCACGGATGCCAAGACACTGGCTGCGCCGAAAGTGCGGGTGCTGAACAATAAGAAAGCCGAAGTGAACATCGGCGACAAGCAGCCGATTTTGTTGTCCACCACCAATGTATTGCCAGGACAGGCCGCAACCGGTGCGGTTCCGACCACCTCCACGGTGACCTCAATCGAGTTTCGCGATACCGGCGTCAAACTGACCGTCGAGCCGAACATTCATCTGGCGAATGAACTGTCGTTGAAAATGAAGATCGAGGTGATCCGTCTGGGCGACACGGTGTTGCTGCAGCAATCACCCCCCATCTCACAGTTCAAATTCGGCAACCGTTCGGCGGAGACGATGCTCAATGTGCGCGACGGAGAGACTATTGTTCTGGGCGGACTGTTGCAGGAAGAGGACCGCCGTACGAAGGTGACGATTCCCTGGATCGGCGATATCCCGTTCTTGGGCAATCTGCTGAGTTCTTTCAAGACCCAGCGAGTCACCACGGAAGTCATTCTGACCATTACGCCGCACATTGTGAATTCTCTACGTCTACCGGGTCCGCAGGGGCAGGCGTTCTGGTCCGGAACCGAATCGGTCTATTCCACGGCTCCATTATTCGCCATGCAGCCGAAGCAAGTAGCGGCTCGTGTGGCGTTGCCGACTGCCACAGGAACGGTCTCCGAGAAATCCGTATCCAAGAAATCCAAGGCGGGGGGGGCGACTCCCGAATCAACCACGCAGGGATTGCAGCTTTCTCTGCAGCCTGCAGATGTGACGGTTCAGGTCGACAAAGAGGTTCGTGTCGATGTGATGGCGGCTCATGCACAAGGGTTCGACACCGAGACCCTGACGTTGGAGTTCGATCCCAAGGTGCTTGAATTCCGGGATGCCACGCTCGGTGAAGTGTTGGGAACGGAAGCCGGCAAGGCTCCAGTGGCGGCGACATCGTCGTTGGCGGATGGGGTCGTCGAACTGCGTCTACACCGGTCTGCTGGTGCCACGAAGGACGACGGCCGGCTGTTGCGGGTCACGTTTCTGGCAAAGACCCCCGGCGTGTCGACCGTACGGTTGCATACGGCCAAACATACCGGGGCCGACACGTCGCAGGAACCGGTTGATGTGACAGGAGTGGTGAGAGTGCGGTGAAACAGTCCGGCGTGACGTTGCTTGAATTGCTCGTGACCCTGACGATTCTCACGATCCTTGCCTCCGTTGCGTTGCCGTTCACCAAGGTTTCCACCAAACGGACGAAGGAGATCGAGTTGCGGCAGAATCTCCGGGTGATTCGGGCTGCAATCGATGCCTTCCACCTCGAATGGGCACGTGACGGCGATACGCTCACCGGTCCTGCCTGCGTCAAGAATCGATTGAGCTGCAAGGATGTGACGGGGCCCTACGGATACCCGAAGTCGCTCGACGTGTTGTTGGGAGTGAAACTCACGGGAGAGCAGGCGACCGTCCGTGGCACGACCATTCGCCGATACCTCCGGTCGATCCCGTTAGATCCGATGACGGGCGCGGCCGACTGGCGCTTACGTTGCTACCGAGATCCCGCCAGCATCAAAGACTGGTGTGGGGAAGATGTGTACGATGTTACGACTCAGAGTCAGGAACTGGCCTTGGATGGCACCAAATATCGTGATTGGTAAGCGCGCATGGACGGTGTCTTCCCCTCGTGGCTTTACGATTATCGAATTGATGATCGTGGTGACGATCGTGGGGATCCTCGCGACCTTGGCGGTTCCCTCCTACCATGCGGCTATCATCAAAGCCAAGGAAGGCGCGTTACGTCAGGATCTGTTTTCGCTCCGCGACGTCATCGATCAGCATCGGGCCGACAAGGGGAAGTATCCCGAAGGCATTCAGGCGCTGGTGACGGCCGGATACCTGCGTCGGGTGCCGACCGACCCCTTAACCGGTCTGAGTACATCCTGGCAGGAAATGGTCGATGAAGCTGAGGGCGGGATGGTCGATGTCTTTTCGGGGTCTGATCTTGTCGGTACCAACGGCGTTCCCTACAACCAATGGTAAGGCCATGAACATCATGATTCACCCTACGATTCAGAAGCGACGGCTGGGAATTGGATTTCGATGCTGGTGTTGGGTCGTGGCGCTGCTGCTGCCGTATGGTTCAACCGGCTGTGCGCGCGTGACGCCGTTGTCCGAGCCGACCCCCACCGACCTGCAGGTGACCGCGGATTCCCTGAAGGCAGCGGTCCGGGAGGCACAGCGCACCGCGGCGGAACTGCGTACGGAGCTGGACGAGCAACGCAAAGAATTGGCTGATGCGCAGGTGGCCAGGGCACAGCTTCAAGGGATGTTGCAGGAGACCGAGCGGCGCCTGGCGGATGCCAGGCAGATCATCGACCTGCAACGTGAGGAGTTGTCCGCGGCCCGCACGGAGCGGGAACGTGTGGCCCAGGCTGTTCAGCCGCCTCATCACCCGACACGACAATCGACGAAGGCGGGGTTGTCTCGAGGAAAGAGTCTCTCGTCGATACCGGAGGGCATCGCAGAGACCTTGCCGAAAATAGAGTCTGCGACGGAGCATCCGCCTGCGATGGACGAAACTCCGGCCTCGTCTCAGACATTCCTTTCCGAAGCTGAAGCCGGGACAATCGTGGCCCCTGTCGCGCAATCAACCGCGCTCTCAACTCCAACGGGCGAACCGCACGTGAAGACGATCGTCGTCCGTAACGGAGACACCCTCTGGACGATTGCTCGACGTCATAAGGTGGGAGTGAATGCGCTACGCTCCCTCAATGGCGTGTCGGGCGACCTGATCATGGTCGGGCGGACGCTCCGTGTGCCGGAGCCCAAGCGACAACAGGCGGCGATTCAACCGGTCTCGACAGGTGCGGTCTCGCAGTAGCGAACGGATGGCCTTGCGTGCTCGACTGAGGCAGATACACTCATGGCGGTGTTTTCCTATAGAGCGGCACGAGCGGATGGCACCACCTTTGAGGGGCATATCGAAGGTGATGATGAGCATCTGGTGCGCGCCAAGCTCGAATCGGACGGCCTGCTGGTCTTTCGTCTCTCTCGACGCGGGGCGGGGATCGGCGTGCCGGGCCTTCCCACGGGTCGTTGGGGGAAACTGCCGCTCCAGGACTTCCTCGTGTTCAACCAGGAGCTGCTGGCTTTGATCAAGGCAGGATTGCCGGTCTTACGGGTGTGGGATCTTCTGATCGATCGCACCCAACGGGCTCCGTTTCGTGAAGCACTCAAAGCGGTGCGTCAGGATATTCGCGGTGGTGCGTCAGCCTCGGAAGCGCTCGGCAAGCACTCCGCGTATTTTTCCGATCTCTACCTCGCCACCATTCGGGCAGGGGAGCAGTCGGGAAATTTGGCCGAGGTGCTTCAACGGTATATCGCGTATCTCAAGTTGATGATCGGATTGCGTCAGAAGGTGACGAAGGCGTTGGCCTACCCGGCGTTTCTCGTCGTTGTCGGCGTTGCGGTGGTGGGATTTCTTCTGAGTTATGTCATGCCGACCTTCATCTCGGTATACGGCGAATCCTCGGCCAATTTGCCGACGGCAACTCGGTTGCTGATTTCGGTGATCCACATAGGAGAGGCGCAACTGATCCCGGTCGCGATCATCGTGATTGTCGCAACGGTCATGGGACGTGCCTGGTACCAGACATCGGCCGGCCGATTGTCCGTCGACCGCAATCTACTCCGATTGCCCCTGTTGGGAACCATCTTGGTGGAACACCATACCATCCAATTGACCCGCACGTTGGCCACGGTCTTGGCGGGAGGTACTCCCATCGTTGAAGCGCTGGAAATTGCCCGCGGCGCCGTCTCAAACCGCTTTGTGTCGCGCGGCTTGGTCTCGGCGGTGAATGAAATTCGCGAGGGCAGCACCCTGGCCGCCGCGATCGAGCGGCCGAAGATTTTGCCGAAGCTGGCGATTGAAATGCTGTCGGTCGGAGAAGAAACCGGCTCGTTAGAGCCCATGCTGAGAGATGTCGCGGAGTTTTACGAAGGCGATCTCGACGTGCGTCTCAGTCAGTTGACGACCTGGATCGAACCGGTGTTGTTGCTGGTGATGGGCGTGTTGGTCGGGGGGATCGTCATCATCATGTATCTGCCGATTTTTCAAATGGCGGGAACGATCCAATGAGGCGACCGCGCGGCTCGATGCGATTCTTGACAGGGAATCGGGTACCGGTTGGAGGCGAGTAACATGGCCATGCAACGTCATCTTACGCGGCCGTCGCTGTCCGATGTGCTGGTGCGTGAAGGAATCCTCACCCGGCGGACGGTGGATCAGGTCGTGGTCCGCCTCGGCGGGAGCACCGCGGCGCTGGGGCAAACGCTGGTTGAAGAAGGCACGATCTCCGAGGCGCAACTGGCGCAAGCGCTGGCGGCCCAGTTTGGGTTGCCGTATGACCAACTCACCGGATTTCGAGTCGACTCTGAGTTTTATCACACCATCTCCGTGAAGCTGATGCGACGGCATCCGTTCGTCCCTGTGAAGGATGAGGCGGGCGTTCTGACCATCGCTATCTCTGATCCTCAGAATCTCCTCGCACTGGATGAGTTGGAAATCCTGCTGAATCGGCCGCTGCACTATGTGGTGAGTTCGCGGAGCGCCATCCAGGCTGCGCTGGAGCGTAGTGAGGGGTCGAGTCAGGCGCTGCGCGAATTGGAAGCGGAGTATCGATCGGTGTTGGTCAAGGAGGACGAGCGGGGCGAAGAAGTGCTCACCGTCGATCACTTCGGTGAGGACCAGAGCCCGGTGGTCAAGTTGCTCGACACCATTATGCTCAGCGCCATGCAGCGCCGAGCGAGCGACATCCATATCGAAGCCACGGACCGTGCCACGACGGTCAAGTTTCGGGTGGACGGCATCCTGGTGTCCGCCATGGATCCGCTCGACGTCAAACTCCATCCTCCGTTGGTGTCTCGTCTGAAGGTCATGTCCGATCTGGATATCGCCGAGCGGCGGGTACCGCAGGACGGCAGTTTTCGAATGCGCCTCGACCGGAAAACGGTCGATTTCCGGGTCTCGATTCTACCCAGCGTCTTCGGCGAGTCCGTCGTGATCAGAATCTTGGACCGGGAGGCGATCACAACCGGTGTGTCCACATTGCGTCTGGATCGTCTCGGGTTCAATCCCGAAGACCTCAAACGGTTCCGGCGCGCCATCACCAGACCCTACGGCATGGTGCTCGTCACCGGCCCGACGGGGAGCGGTAAGACGACGACCCTCTATGCCGCCATCAGCGAAATGAATATTCAAGAGGACAAGTTGATCACCATTGAAGACCCGGTGGAGTATCAGCTGCCGGGCGTCGTGCAAATCCCGGTGAACGAAAAAAAGGGACTGACGTTTGCGCGCGGCTTGCGGTCGATTCTGCGTCACGACCCGGACAAGATCATGGTCGGCGAAATCCGTGATGCCGAGACGGCGCAGATTGCCATCCAGTCCGCCCTCACGGGTCACCTGGTGTTGACCACCGTGCATGCAAACAACGTCTTTGACGTCATCGGCCGGTTCGCCTCGATGGGTATCGACTCCTACAATTTCCTCGCGGCGTTGACCTGCGTGTTGGCGCAACGGCTGATCCGGGTGATTTGCCCGGACTGTCGGCATCAGGTTCCGCTCGATCAGGCGCTGGCCGAGGAATCCGGCCTCGATTATGACGAATTCAAAGGCGCACCGTTTTATGAAGGAAAAGGCTGTTCGGAGTGCCACGACACCGGCTATCGAGGACGAAAGTGTATTACCGAGTTCCTGGATCTGACCGATGAAATCAAGGAAATGATTCTGGCGGATCGGGCACTTTCGGAGATTCGGTATCGTGCGGTAACCGACGGTATGATTACGCTGCGTCAGTCGGCAGTGAAGAAGGTCTTGGCCGGAGAAACGACGTTGCGTGAGATCAATCGCGTCACGTTCAGTGAAGAGCGCTAACCCATGTGGGATTGGATTACAAGTCGTCCGCAGTATTGCCTGAAGATCGGGGTGCATGATCTGGCCTGGGCGGAGGTGCATCGGAACTGGCGAGGGCGGCCCCGGTATCAGTGCATCGTGTCCGCGTTGCCTGAGGGGATCGTGCGGTTGTCACCGTTGGAGCAGAATGTCCTTTCGCCGCACGAACTGGAGTCGCACATTCGCGCTATTGCCGGCTCGGCCACCACGCAGGCTCCCGGTCGATCGTCCACCCCTGGCGTCCCGCGTGCGGCAACGGTGATTTTGCCGGATTTGGCTGTGCGATTGGCCGTCGTGCGTTTACAGGACCTTCCCTGGAGTTCTGAGGAGCGGGATGCCTTGGTGCGTTGGCGGTTGGGGCAAGAGCAGCTGTTGTCGCTCAGCGGTGCCAAGGTGTTTTCTCAGGTCTTGTCTGAACCGGCCGCTTCAGGAGATGGGCCGTGCACGGTGTTGGCCGTGGTGGTGCAGGAGTCCGTGTTGGCGCAGTACGAAACCGTCTGCGAAGCGGCCGGGCTCATTCCCCAGGAAGTCGACGTCGCAAGTCTCCGTCTCTATAACCTGTGGTCTCAGGGCGCATCCCGGACGGCCCAGCCCACCGCCGATCTGTTATGGGTGAATGTGACGGATGGCGGGGTCACGGCGTTCGTGTTCCACAAGGGAGCGTTGGTGTTCCTCCGTTCCAAGTTGCAGGGTGGAATCGGTTCGGGTGGGGTGTGGCCGCAGGGTTCGGAGCAAGTAGGCATCAATCGTATCGTGCAAGAATGCGCCGATTCGATTTACGCCTGTCAGCAGCAGACGCCGGAGTTGGCCATCAGCCACGCTGTATTGATCGCCGATGACGCGTTGGGCCCGGGGTTGCGGCAGCAGTTGGAAAAAGGATTGGGCGTACCCGTTCAAGAACTCGACTGGGATCGTGTCCAGCAGTATGGCGGCGGCCCGATCACAGGGCCTCGGAGCAGCGCCGCATTGCCGGCCATCGCGGGAGTCGTGTAAGGGATGTTGCTCGACAAGCTGACATCGGTGCTTCGTGACGTGGCCTTGCGCATCGGCCCGCCTTCCGCCCGCAGCGGACTCTTCACGATGAACCTGAGCAGCCGGTATCGTTGGTATCTGGCGCCGGCCAGGCTCGTGATCATGCTCCTTGCAGGGGCGATTGGTGTCGCGATGCTCTGGGACATTTCTCAGGCGTGGTTGGTCTGGCAGGACGTGCAATCAATGGAGACGGCCCTCAAGCAGGTGCAAGACCGAGATCGGGAGCTCTTAAAGGAAGCACAACAGGAGGGGCTCGATCTCTCGGATGCTGCGCTGCAAGTCCTTCCCAAGGAAATCGAGTTTGCGAACCACCTTATCGAAAAACGCAGTTTCTCCTGGACCCGATTTCTCACTGAACTCGAACGGGCCATTCCTCAACGGATCGCCGTGAACAGCATCCGGCTGGACCCGGCGAATGCCACGATCATGCTGACGGGGTCCGCCCGCGCGCTGGAAGACGTGACCACATTGACGGTGACGTTTCAGGATCATCCGCAATTTAAGGATCCCGTGTTGGGCCAGCATCGGGTGATGAGTAATGGGCTGGTAGAGTTCGACCTAACGCTGCGCTATCGGAATCGAAGCCAATGATGTTTCCAGGACTCGATCGTCTTCAACTGACGTCGCGCCAGCCCTACGCGCCCATTCTTCCCTGGGTGGCCTTCGTGGCCGGGCTCTTCGTGTTGAGCTATGGGATCCACGCTCTGGTGCTTGGCGCGACGGAGGAAGAGAAGGTTCGGCTCGAAGGCGAGTGGATCAAGGCACGGCAACAGTTAAACCGGCACAAGGATGCCAAGAAGGCCAAGGCGGATCTGCAGCGGGTCTGGGCGGTGCTGCCCCTGTTCCGGGATTTTGCGCCGCTGGCGCTCGGGGTGACTGAAGAGGCGAAGCGTGACCAAGTCACCTTGCCGGCACTGTCGTACAAGACAGAAAAAACCTCCGTTCCCGATGCAAGTAAAGCCGTGCTGCAGGGGACAGTGACAGGACGGTACGAAGACTTGCGTCGATTCCTCTATAACCTGGAGTCGGCGGAAGAATTGTTGTTCATTGAAGACCTCAATCTGGTTCGGTCAGGCAATGTGCAGGATCAGCAATTGACCTTCAATATTCGAATTTCGACCTATCTGCGCGGGGAACATTTGCAATCCCCGACATCGCCGTAATCCTTATGAATCGACCCAGTAAAAATCAGGGTGTGATGCTGCTCGCTCTTGTGGTGCTCTGGATCGGCTTGCTGATCTGGCAATTTGACCACTCCAGTGAGCAGGCGCGAGTGCCGCTCACCCATGTGAGCGGGCAGCACACCACGGGGAAGGCCCCTGCCGCGGCAGCCGGCGGCGATTTGCAGGTGCATCTCGAGCGCCTAGCCGCGATTAAGGGACAACGTGAAGCGACGTTCGCCACGCCGCGCAACATTTTCGCGAGTCTGCTTCCTCAGGTCGAACCGGTTGCGGTGCCCAGCCCGGCTCCTCGGCGTGGACGTTCCCGCGGCCCCGCTAAGCCGGCCGCGCCTCCTTCTGCCGAGCCTTTGGAGGAAGAACCACAGTCCGAAGTCAAGGTGGAGGAGGAACCGGTTGAGGAGGGGCCGAAGGGACCGACGCCTGAAGAGATTGAACGGTTGCGCATCGCGACCGAACTCAATCAGTTCCGGTATGTCGGATTCATGGCGGTCGGCGGCGGTGCGCAGAAGAAAAAAAGCATGGCGGTGGTGGTGCATAACGACGAAATGCATGTCGTCCAAGCGGGCGAAGTCATCGGCGGCGAAGTGTTGGTCAAAGACGTCTCACAGAAGGAAATCACGCTGCAGGACGTCGCATCGAAAATCACGCAGATCATTCCGGTCACGAATGATCCGGGAGCGGGGGAGCAACCCAACTAGGAGGGCATGGGGTTGCGGCATCACCTCGAGAATGCGCGCGGGATCACCTACCTGGCGTTGATGTTTTCCATCGTGCTGATCGGGATCTCCGTCTCCGCGGCGGCTCGTCAATGGACCGTCATGGTGCAACGGGAAAAAGAGGCCGATCTCATGGCGAAGGGGATCGAGATTCAGAATGCCCTGGCGCTCTATTCAGCCCAAATGAAGATCGGGCGCATCATGCCCGCCGAGATCTATCCTCAATCCTTGGCTGAGCTGACCCGCACACCGAAACCCTTTTTACGGCGGGTCTACCAGGATCCGGTCGGTGGAGGCGATTGGGAATACCTGCGCGCACCCACCGGAGGGATCATGGGGGTGCGAAGCAAGAACAAGGGCAAACCGATCAAGGAGCGTGATTTTCCCCTCGCGGTCCGCCATTTTGAAGGTCGCAAGACCTATCATGATTGGATTTTTCAGCATCCGAATCCCTCTTCCCAGTCCATGTTGATGCCGCCGATGATGGGGCTAGCTCCTGGCGCCATGCCCCAGCAACCAGGGGCGCATGGGGCCAGTCCAGGAGGACCGACTCCACCAGGCATCCGCTGATCCCCTGGGCATCCCGGCACCCTTGACCCGACTCCGAACCCCACAGTATTCTGTCACGCTATCGTTCATCGCGCCGACGTTCACCTTCTTGATCGGTTGAGCCTTCGGCTTCAACGCCGGACGCGTCACCAAGTAGCAGGAATGCACGACATGGAACACGATCTTACCGAATCCCCGGCCCAGGAACTCGAGGCCCCGAGTGAAGTGCTCTCTCCCGAGGACTATGTCGCGACCTTGGTGAAGGCGGCCAAGGGCGCAGCGGGTCGACTGGCCACCCTCTCAACGGCCGTCAAGAACCAGGCCTTATTGGCCATGGCCGACGGGCTGGAGGCGCAAGAAGCGGAACTGCTGGCCGCCAATGAAAACGATCTCGAGCAATTCGATTCCACCCCCGAGAAAGCAGCGTTGGCCGACCGGCTTCGCCTGACGGCGGAGCGCATCCGCGACATGGCCGCGGGACTGCGCGATATCGCCCGTTTGCCGGACCCGCTCGGAGAGACGCCCAAGATGTGGACGCGCCCGAACGGGATGCAGGTTGGACGGATGCGAGTTCCTATCGGCGTCATCGGGATCATTTATGAAGCACGCCCAAACGTCACGGCCGACTCCGCGGGGTTGTGTCTGAAATCGGGCAACGTCTGTCTCCTGCGCGGCGGGTCCGAAGCGCTGCATTCCAATACGGCCATTGCCAAAGTCTTGAGTGAGTCCGCCGAAAAAGCCGGTGTGCCGGCCGGCGCGATCACCTTTGTTGACCGTCCGGAGCGGGATATCGTCCAATTGCTCCTGAAGCAGGATCGATACATCGACCTCATCATCCCCCGGGGCGGCGAGTCGCTCATGAAGACCATCGCCGAGCATGCGACGATTCCAGTACTGAAACATGATCAGGGTGTATGCCACACCTATGTCGACGTGGATGCCGATCCTCACGTCGCCGAACAGATTTGTTTGAATGCGAAAGTGCAGCGCCCCTCGACCTGCAACGCGATGGAAACCTTGCTGGTCCATCAAAGTATTGCCCGTACCTGGTTGCCGCATCTGCTGACAAAGCTCACGGACGCGAAGGTCGAGGTTCGCGGATGCCCGAAGACCTGTCAGCTCTGCCCCGAGGTGAAGCCGGCCGTGGAAAGCGACTTTGGTCGGGAGTTCCTTGACCTGATCCTCGCGGTGAAGGTGGTCAAGAATATGGAGGAAGCCCTGGAGCATATCGCCACGTTTGGATCCCAACATACGGAAGCGATCGTGACCAAGGACTATGCTCGGGCAATGCGATTCCTGCGTGAGGTGGATGCCGGTGCGGTGCTGGTGAATGCGTCGACCCGGCTGAACGATGGGTATCAGTTCGGCCTGGGCGCCGAAATCGGCATCAGTACTTCCCGCCTGCATGCGCGAGGCCCGATGGGACTGGAAGAGTTGACCTGTTCCAAGTTTGTGGTGCTGGGGAGCGGGCAAATCCGCGAATAAATGCCGGTTGAGTCCTCACTGCAAGACATTCTGAGACGTCCCGGTACGCTCACCTTTCCCGCCAATCTTGCCGACGAGCCGCATGTGTCGGCTGCTGCCGCCTCCATGCTGCGGCAGCAGACCGGCCACCTCATGGTCTACGGCAGCCACGGTCGTCGAATCCTCGCGACCGACCCAGACGGATTTCCGTTACATGAATGCGAATGGGGAATGGTTGAGGGGAGACTGTCCCTTCTCCGTGCCAGGGTGCATCTCGACTGGGGGGCCTGGGTCGGGCTGATTCCCAGCGGGCTTGTGAACCGGATGACGCTGGATTTGTCCCGAAAGCCAGGCTGGCAACGGCTTCGGGCCGACGATCTTCGAAACATGGCGGCCCAGGCGATGCGGGTTCCGCTCGAGGAAGTGCGGTGTTTTTACAGCGACCAGGATATGACGATTGATGCGAAGGGCACCGCCACGATCCGGCACCGCAAAGACGCCATCTACCATTTGCCGGATGGGACCTTTGACAGCAAGGTTTTCATGGCCTGCATGGGGGCCATGCATTGGGACGCCATCGATTTTCTGCCGGTTGTGGAGTTATTTTTGTCGCTTTTGCCCGGCACCGGCTCCGCGTTGTTTGAGCTGATTCGTGGGCTGTATGACGATCAAAATCGTCACGCCGCTGCACCTCGGCCTCTGCGGTATCGTGGCATCCCGACCTATCCCTCTGAAGCGGCGTACCGGCTCTTCAGCAATTTCTTTTGCCCGCAACTCCCTGGAGGCGCAGATCCCTTCCCGGTGTTTATGGATGCACCCCGCTCGCATCTGGTGACCTGGATGCCGGTGCCTGATCCCCCAAGGCGACATATCGACATCGACCAGCATCTCTGCGTGACGGTCCAAGGTCACCGGGTCTTGAAAGCCACCTGCTCGGATGACGAGGCCGGCCTGTCCTATCAGCCGTTCGACCTGCAGGGGATGGCTCCTTGCCAGCGTGGATTGGTGGTTGAAGGGGATCGGTTGCTCCTGATCGATCGAGCGAGCCGAAAGGCGTTTCCATGGCCGTCTCGCTGGGGAGATGTCACCGGCCCGTCGATGCTCCCGTCAGTCCAGCCTCAGTTTGACTGGACGTCCGTGTTCAGCGGGACCGTCCCGCGAGTCAGTCCGGAGGAGGCGTTCGGCGCGGTCTTGTTCTATCCCGACGACCAGCAAGAGATCGGCGAATTGGCTACGCAGCCTTTTGTGGCCGATTATCTGCAGGACCTGCTCGAGCAGGATCGCGTGTTGACGGCTCGGGTGGCAGGCGCAGGGCGCGTGTTGATCACCGGTTTCGATAGCGCAATCGTGACATGCATCGGCCATGATCGTCCGCGTGCCTATACCGTGGTGTACGAGCATCCGGCGTTTGCCCAACGGCAAGCCCAGATGTTATGGAACCTGCTGGCTCGTGCGCAGCGGTTGGATTGGCTGACGCACATGACGATGCGTCCCCGGTCCGAGGAGGCAGGCGAGGAGGGGGCAGGTTATCAGCTTGCCTACGAATGGACACCGTTCGCACAGTACGGCGATCTTTCTGCGATCGCGAGGCGAATGCAGTGCCTCGCTGGTCGGTTGACCACCGGAGCGGTGGCCTTCATTGTGGGGCCGGCATCGGTAGGAGATGGGTGCCGCTCTGCGGGGTTACAGCTGCAGGCCATGATGCCGGTGGCGTCTCTCTCCACGTTTCGCATGCATCAAAGTGTCTTACCGCGCGCGCAATTGAAGCCGGGGATCATGCTGTACCAGGTGGCCAGGACTTGATGGCGACCCTCGTCCGATCTAAAGACCTGACCGGATGGGCCGACGATGACTGTCGAGTGGCCTGAGGGAAATCAACTACAGTCCGGTCGAAGTTCCTGTTACAATTCCGAGTCACGTGAATCGCGCGTGAGTTGGTGAAGTCGGAATGGGTTGAGAAGGAGCGGAGCGTCTATGGGATGGCATCGCGATGGCAGAAAGGCAGTGAACCGACGTATCCGTCAGGCGGCGGGGTGCGACGTCGGTCCTATCGAGCGCTTGAAACTCTGCGGAGGCTTTTCGTTCATCGAGGTGATGATTGTGGTGGTCATCCTGGCCATTCTGGCCACGCTGTTGATCCCTCGGGTCATGGGTCGCACGGAGGATGCGAAGCGGGCTGCCGCCAAGGCGCAGATCTCAAACATTGAGAGCGCACTGCAGCTCTACAAACTAGACAATGGCAATTTTCCTTCGACTGAGCAGGGATTGAAGGCGCTCGTCGAAAAGCCCGCAGCGGGCCCCGCCGCGCCGAATTGGAAGGCGGGAGGATACCTGCCCAAGGTGCCGGTTGATCCGTGGGGTGCTCCCTATAAATACACCGTTCCCTCTTCGCAGGGGGCGGAATTTGAGATTCTCTCGTTCGGTGCCGATGGTACTCTCGGCGGCGATGGCAAAAACGCGGACATCGTCAGCTGGGATTTGGACCGCAACTAACCCGGTATCCATTCACTCACCTGCTGAGCGTTCCTCTCCAGCCTGTTGCGACTCGACGCCCGCTCCCTGAGCCTGCTGACGCCCTCAAGATCAGACCTCGGTCGACCGAAGAAGAGACGAGGGCCTTTCCTTCGTAAGGAGTAGGTGATGCGCCGAGTGATCTTTGTGGACGATGCGCCGGAGATATTACAGCATCTTCGACGGGCATTGGCTCCCATGCAATCCGAGTGGAACATGCAGTTCTTTCCATCGGCCGCGTCCGCGTTGACCGTGATCCGTGAGACGCCCTGTGACGTCGTGGTGTCCGACATGACCATGCCGGTCATGGACGGCGCGCAGTTCCTCAGCGAGGTTCGCACGCTCTCCCCGCAGACCATCCGGATCGTGCTCTCCGGCGACCAAAGTCCCGTCAATCATGTGCGCTCCGCAGCCGTGGCCCATCGTTTTCTTCAGAAGCCGGTGGACCTGGCCTTGTTGAAAACCACCATCGCGCGGGCTGAGACGTTGCGGGCGATGCTGGCGAATCCTGCGCTCCGGAGTTTGGTGGGTGAAATCAAGGTGCTCCCCAGTCTTCCGTCGATCTATCAGGACCTCATGCAGGAAATGCAGGCTCCGCAGGCATCGCTGAAAAAAGCCTCTCGCATCGTCGCCAAAGATCTCGGGATGATGACCAAGATTCTTCAGCTCGTGAATTCGGCATTTTTCGGACTCCGCACCCACGTGTCCGATCCCGAGCAAGCCGTGGCCCTCCTCGGTTTCGATACGATCAAGTCGCTCGTCCTTTCCAGCCAGGTGTTTGCGCAATTTGAGCAAGGCCGGCTTCCGTCTTTTTCCTTGGAAGCCCTGTGGCGGCACGCCATGCTCACCGGTACCTGCGCACGGCGGATCGCCAAGGACGCCGGTGCCAGTCAGCAGGTGATTGATGAGGCGTTTACTGCGGCGTTGTTGCACGACGTTGGGGTGTTGGTGCTGGCCGCCAATAAGCCGGATGACTATGCGCGGGTGCTCGATCTGATGCGCACGAAGCCGTCGCCTGATTGGGCTGCTGAGCGGGAGGTCTTCGGGGCGGACCATGCCCATGTGGGCGCTTATCTGCTGGGACTCTGGGGGCTGGGCGACGGGATCATCGAAGCGGTGGCGTTCCATCAGCATCCCGGCGAGTGTCAGGCCTCTGGGTTTACCGCTGTGACGGCCGTCCATGTCGGAAACGCCATTGCCGAGCAACAGGCTCACGGTGAGGCCGGCAAGGCTGATTTGGCCGGCGTGGACCACGCGTATTTGTCGCGCGAACAGTTACTGCCTCGTCTTTCCGGCTGGCGCGCGCTCTGCGCCGCCTGAGTCATTCCACACACGCTTGACCAAGCTGCCTGGCCCGCAGTACAACCACCTCTCCTGCACTCCAGCATACCGAGGCCATATGGTTCGATGCGCCACAGTTCTGCGTTCCGTCTTGATCGGCCTCTCGACTGGCGGGCTCGTGCTGTTCTTGCTGTCAGGGAGCGAGGCCGGCACCATCGTGGTGGATGTGAGTGTCGAGCAAGGGCCGATGAATCACCGAGCCAACGGGTATCTGGTGAGCATCGAGCCGACAGAGCCTCCGACGAACCTGATCGAGCCGTTGAAGCCCACGAGTTTTCGTGGCAATGCCGGATATGTGTTGAGCAATTACGATCGGCTTGCGCGGGTCGGCGTCACGGAATTTCAGCTCACCCTCGGCTTGGTATTTCACCATCTTGCCCTCCAGATTTTTGATATCAACCAGATCGGCCTCGATGGGAACTATGCGCCCTGGTTGACCCATGTCGACCGCATCATCGATCAAGTCCTCGAGCGCAGGCTCAATGTTTTATGGGATATCTACAATGAACCGGATCTCGCGGCACTTCCCTTGAATGACAACGAGCGTCTCAAGGAAGGCTGGCGCCTCGCGTTTGGGCGCATTAAGGAGCGTATTCCCAGCGCCAAGATCGTGGGGCCAAGTGTGAGCCGATACCGGTTGCTCAAGCCGTTTCTGGAGTGGAGTCAGTCGCAGGGCGTATTCCCCGATGTGGTCGCCTACCATGAATACGGCGATCCAAGCGGTGCGTTGGGGTATGTGGAAGATCTGCGGAACTATTTGAGTGCGCGCGGTCTGGTCCGACCCATTTCGGTCAATGAAATATTGGGGCAGGAGTCCTGGACCATCGCCGGGTACACCGCAGCCGTCATTGCCGCGTATGAGCGGGCCAACATCTTAAGCGCCATGCGTGCCTGCTGGCCTGATCCCCAGGACACGAGTCGAGATAGTGTGGAGAACACGTGTGATAACCCCACGCTGGATGGATTGCTCTATGTCGACCGCCGGTCAACACGGCCAGGCTGGCATATCTATAAGACGTATGCGGATATGCGTGGTGTGCGGGTGTTTACGATGACGGACAGCCCGACGCTCCACGCCCTCGCGGCGTTGGACGGGCCTGCCGGCACGTTGCGGCTGCTCGTAGGCAAATATGGGGACTCTTCGAGCGAAGAAACCAGAGTGATCATCAGGAACAGCCGCGGAAAGGTCGTCCCCGTACAAGGCGAGGACGTGCATGTCTGTGCCGAGCGCATTCCTGATGTGGGCTCGGCGCCTCTTGAGACGCCGGTGGTCACGATCAATCAACTCCTGTCGGTCTCAGGGAGCGAGCTCTCCTTCATCCTGCCTGAGTTGTACCACTCGGATGCCTACCGCCTTGCGATCGGACCATCTTCGCTCTGCCAGGGGAATCAGTGAGCGGTACTTCGAGCAAGCGCTCTCCTCGAAACT
>ERZ724518.421-NODE-421-length-18068-cov-5.765947_pt1 | contig 18068 bp, 15 predicted proteins | sample MGYA00376051_ERZ724518 | MGnify/ENA primary metagenome ERZ724518 (study PRJEB28724, sample SAMN07190885) | wastewater metagenome | isolation source: influent of sewage treatment plant in Hong Hong | place: Hong Kong | collected 2016-03-17 ... | reverse complement strand
CGGATGCATTGTGCTTATACCTACCCATCGTGGGCCTACAAAATATGCCGCTATAGGTAACACCCGGATAGACGATGGGGCGGTTGACACCGTGCGTTATCTTTCAAACATAAACAACGAAATAGAATGATCCGCGATGAGTCTGGATTCAGTAAAGGCCCATGAGCGGGCGGCCCATACCCGGAAATACAACCGGATTGACTGGTTCTGGCAGGAGAACCATCCGTATAAATGGCAATCGAACTGGTGGGATGCTGGCAGCAGTTACAAGTTCAGGCACAATTCGTCTGCTAACAGACAGGGAAAAACATTTTCAATTGGTTATGAAGTAGCGTTGCATGCTCTTGGGAAATACCCGGACTGGTGGTCTGGACGAAGATTTGTTGAGCCTACCATCGGTATAGTTGCAGGAGAAACTACCGAATCAGTGCGTGACACTATCCAGATGACATTGCTCGGCAAACCCGGTGACCAGGGTTCTGGATGGATACCAAAGAAGAATATTCTCAACATTGTTACCCGTCATGGTGGCGGTGGCGCTGTCGATCATATTGTTGTGAAGCGCGAAACACTGGATGGCGGGACCAGCACAATTTATCTCAAGACCTACGATCAGGGTCAGGAGAAGATTGCTGGTATGGAAGCCCACTATTTTGCCTATGACGAAAACTGCCCGCTTGCCTATTTTTCAGAAGCAACTACCAGAACAGCTACTACCAAGGGAATCATATTCGGCGCGTATACTCCGCTTGAATATTCCGATCTTGTGTCTCATCTTGAAAAAATGCACAAGGATGACCCCAAGAGTGTATATCTGGTCTATGTCGATATAGAAGAAGCCAGGCACCTCGATGCCGCCGACATATCTGCAATGCGAGCTGCGTGGGCTCCGTGGGAAATACAGGCACGAACCACTGGGGTAGCCAACCGGTTCGGAAAGGGACTTGTATATCCTGTTAACGAGAGTCTTGTGTCTGTTCCTCCGATGCATGTTCCTAATGAATGGAGGCGGTTGGCCAGCATTGACTTTGGAATGAGTGCTGACCCGACTGCAATCGTATTCAGGGCTATCGACCCCAGAACAGATACGACATATATATACGATTGCTATGTATCTGAATCAGGAGACTCAGAAAACAGGGTAGCCAATGCCGTGAAAAAACAGATTGCTGGTATCCCGGTGGCATGGCCGCATGATGGCAACAAGCAGATCAAGGGTCTGACAACCGTAGAGATTTACCGTAGACTTGGATTCAAGATGCTTCCATCCCATGCAACATTCATGAATGGATCAATGAAAGTAGCTGATGGCGTGGCTGGCATCAGAGACAAAATGGAGCGTGGCAGATACAAGATATTCTCTACCTGCCGTCAATGGTTCGAGGAATACCGCAAATACAGGTATGATGATAAGGGGATTGCTAAGAAACAGGACGATCATGTCATGGATGCTGATAGATATGGCTTTATGATGGAGCGTTACGCCAAGGTTGGCACGGATATTGCTTTCGGACCATCAGACAAGCCAAACTCTACAGACTACGAGGTTTTTGACAATGCCTGAATACGAGCAGTCTGGTAGCATAGAAGAAGGTCGCAGAATCATAACCGAGTTCGGTTATGCCGAAGCATCGCGCAAGCCATATGAGCAGGTATGGCAGGACGTGGCGACTCTTTGTTGCCCCAACTCAATCAGCTTCACACTGAAAAATACTGTTGGTGGAGAGGATAGGACACAGGACCAGTATGATACACTGGCTCCACGTTCCAACAAGAAGTTTACCGCCCTTATCATGGGTCTTGGAACCAACCCAACTACGAAGTGGGTCCAGTATGCCCTTACCAGCGGTGCCAAACCAAACGAAGAAACGTCAAGATGGCTACAGCAGAAACGCGACGATGTTCTGTTCTATGCCAACAGGGACGGATTCTATCGCTCTGCTTCAGGTGTTTATGGGTCACTTGGACTGTTTGGAAATGCTGTCCAGTGGATCGAGGAACGCCCCATCAAAGCAAAGGGTTTCAATGGATTTCGTTTCCTGACACCATCATTTTCAGAAACATATTTCTGCGTAGACGGGAATGGAGACGTATCACAGTTTTTCAGGTCTGTATCCATGACGGCATATCAGGCTGTCAGTTACTTCGGGGTGAGTGCTCCACTACCTATCAAGATCATGGAAGCCTACGGTAAAAATGACGTTAACTCCAGATTCACGTTCATCTTCAAGTGCTGCCCGACAGATGAAGAAAATTCACGTGGTTCATATGATGCTTATTGGGTCTGCCGGGAAGGGGAGGTTTTGATAAGCGAGCAGGAATACCCGGAACGTCCATTTGTAGCTCCAAGGATGCCTGTTCCCAATGACGAAATATACGGACGTGGTATCGCAGTGGACAACATCGCAGATATCCGCACGGCTAATCACCTTGCAAAACGTCATCTTCAGGGAGCCGACTACTCGGTCCTTCCCCCCGTTGCCTACAACGAAGGCATGGATATCGACCTGAAGAACAGGCGTCCAGGAAGGTGGTATAGCGTATCGGATATAAACGGGTTCAAGCCTGACGTTGCTGCTATCCAGCCAGAACTGTTCATGAGCAAGTATCAGGCTTGCGCGGAGGCCATCAGGGATGCATGGTATGTTAACCAGATCGAGATGCCCAACAATGCTGAATACATGAAGGCTACTGTAGCCTTGGAAATAGCCCGCCAGAACCGTATTGTTCTCGGACCCATATTTGCATGGCTTGACGGGGAATACTTCAAGCCTGCCGTTGACCTGATGACGAGGATATATCTTAGATCACAGAAGGATATACCTGAGCAGGTCAAGGCAGAGGGAGGGATCAAGATAGAGTTTATCGGTCCAATGGCACAGGCACAGCAGCAGGTTGATCTGCAAGCGTTCAGGAATGGCCTTACTGACATGGCTTCTATTGCTCAGGTAAACCCGTCAAGTCTTGATTATTTTGATGGTGACAAGGCTATGGAGTTTGTGGCACAAAGGAATGGTATACCACTGGACCTGTTCCGAAAGAAGGTAGAGGTTCAGAAAATGCGTAGCGAGCGAGCCCAAGTTCAGGCCGCACAGATGCAGGCCCGACTGCTGACAGCTGGAGCACAGGCGGCCAAACTGAATGCGGAAGCTCAGGCAACTGTTCAAGGAGCATGATGGCCCGGAAAACCAAACGATCTGAAATAGGGACGTGGCTGATCGAAAATATCCCACAATCAGCCATAGAATCTGACAGCCGTGTCATTTCCCAGAAGGAATGGGATGCCCACCGCAATCTGTGGGCTAACCCTGATTACCGGTTGATACTGGAAGATTTGGTTGAGCGTCATATCTGGCAAGAGGGATGGCTGGACCCTTCTGTAAAAAGGGCCGTTCCTTCCCCAGAGATGGCAATGTTTAACGAGGGCCGCAAGGCCGTTGTCATGGAACTGCTTGCGCCGATAAAGGTTTTGCAGATCAAGGCAAAGAAGGAGACAAAACGTGTCAGACAACCAGACCCAAGAGACGAATAACGAATGGCTGCCGGAGGATTTGAAAGCGGACCCAAAGCTGTCCAGCTTCAAGAGTCCTGCTGAACTTGCCAAGGCATACAAGGCCCTTGAAAGCAAGCTTGGTGGTTCGGTCAGTATACCCACTGAATCCGACCCTGAAGGCTGGCAGAAATTATACGACCGGCTTGGGCGTCCAAAAGACCCGAATGAATACGAAGTTGGCGATCCATCTGATCCTGTATCAGAACGATTCAAAAATGTATTTCATGCCGCTGGCCTAAGCAAGAATCAGGCCAAACAGATTGGTGAAGCATGGAAGGCATCTGTCTCTGAGGCTAATGCGAATCAGAAAAAAACAGTGGAGCGTTTTGAGGCCGAACTGCTTTCTGATTGGGGAGAGCGTTATGCCGCTAATCAGGAGATTGTGGAACGTGGTCTTGTGGCTGTCAAAGGGACTGCGGTAGAGACTGCATACAATAACCTTCTGGCCGTGAATCCCAAGTTGGCCAAGAGCATGATGCTTGAAATCGGAAGCAAGGCCCAGGGAGGAAGCACAGCCAAGACCCCTCCTGCACCCGTCCAGACCAAGCAGACGCTTCGTGAAGAACTGAATAAGCATATGATGGCTGCGGCTGAGCTTGGTGCCAAGAGTCCGCTACTGCTTGGACGCGGCAGACCAGAAACGGCGTCATGGTTTGCAAAATTTGACCAGATCAATACTGCCATTGCAGAAGGCTCATGACCAACATGGACTGATATATACCAATACGTTATCCCTTTTGGGCTCCATAGTCGGACATGCTACGGAGCCCAATCTTTTTTTCTTGACACATTGTCAATTTTCTGACAGACTGCCAATAACTTGACGCTGAGCCCGTCGGCTCGCTGACACCTGTATGATTCCCCCTTACGGACACGGAATCAGAAAGGTCAATCGGCACTGCGCGGATACCTCTGACGGCAAAGAAACTCATTTTCTTTACCTATAGGAGGTAAACATCATGCCTAGTAATGTTGACGCATATATACCGGCGTTTGAGCAGGGCATCAGGACGATGCTCCCTGCACAGCGCACCAGTAAACTGATGGGTCTTTTCCCGTCGGTCCAGATGAATGGCAAACGGCATACGTTTCGCAGGCGGGCTCCAGAAGATCTCGCTGAAAAAACCACGGCCTATGAGACGATTTCTCCGGTGGGCGGAACCTATTCGTTCCGGTCTATCGTTGCTACGCCTTATCGCAAGGTGTTCAGCTACGAAACCGAGCAGGAAGTCCGTGCGGCTCTCCAGTTCAAGAACGGTGACGCTCAGGAGCTTGTGGCTGCGATTGCCCGCAAGTTCGATGACGTAGTTATCGGTTCCAGCTCTGGGACAGGCGGGCTTCTTGGTTCTGCGATTACTGGAGAGGATGGCACTGGGACACAGGCTATCACCCAGACGCAGACGCTATCGAACGGCCTGAACTGGAACGAACTGATGAAGGCGGCCAGGACTTTCCGCTCTGCCAACATCGACGATTCCATGCCGAAGTATCTCATCGCCACGCCGAAGATGTATGAACAGCTTATGCTGGATGATATCGTTTCTAGCGAGAAGGTGAATCCATACATGGCATTTGCCAACCAGAAGGTTGAGCAGTTGCTTGCTACTGGAGAGATTCAGCAGATCGGCGGATGGAATCTCATTATCCACACGGATGCTGACCTGCTTACTTCCTCGACGGCCAACATCGGCATTGCCTTTGTTGCTGACGCTCTGGTTGTAGGTATGGGAACCGGCCCGACCGTGGAATCGTTCCGCGATACGAGTCGTTACACCACGTGGCACACGACTGGATACATCGACATTGGTGCGGGTCGCGCCTATGAAGAAGGTGTTATCCGCCTTGATGCTACGGTTCCGAGCACCTGAGATAAGGAGAACTGAATCATGGCAAATATCTATTCAGTTGAAGCAGCCAAGAGTACGGCGGCACCGTCTGTCCGCACTCTCAATACGAAAAACGGCACGGTCCATTACTACGAGGATTACGTGGTTACGACCTCTGCCATTTCCGCCACTGGCGATACGGTTACGTTCCGTGCGGGTGCGATCCCGAACGGTGCGCGTATCCTTGGTGACGATATCACGATCTACAGCGGTGCTTTCGGTCCCAGCGTGGACCTGGACCTTGGGGATTCGGCTTCGGCTACCCGCTTCGCGGCTTCGGCTAACGTTGCGTCTGCCACGGCTCTCCGTGGAGGTGCTACACTTGGAATCGCACTTGCTACCAACGGCGCGGCGAAAGCTACCGGTGCGGATGGTTCCGATTTCACTGTAACGTCGGACAACTATACCCTAGTTGCCACGTTCAAGACCAGTGCTCCGGCGACTGGTATCGGTCTGGCGATCAAGGTTCCGTATGTGTTCTAACTGATAGGGGGCCAGAGTGACGGACGTAGAAATATGCAACCTTGCTCTGGCCTCCATTGGTGAGGCCACACAGATCACATCGCTGTCTGATGGTTCCACAAGGGCTAACCAATGCCTTCTGGAGCTTCAGGCAGCGGTGGATGATCTGCTTTCAGATACCGATTGGCAGTGGTGCACAAAACGGGTAGAGATAGCTGCATCGGGAACTACCCCGGCTTTCGGGTATTCCTACCAGTATAATCTGCCTAACGATTTTCTCCGGCTTGTCCGGTTCTTCAGTAACATCCATACGTTCAAGATTGAGCGGGATACATCGAATAACCTGGTTCTGCTTACGGATGCTTCCGGCCCTCTTGCTCTTACCTACGTGTTCCGTGCGAATGTATCCCAGATGCATCCCAAGATGCACCAGGCTCTAAGGTTTCTTCTGGCATCACGGCTGGCCAACTCCGTAGCCGGTAACGACAAACTTTCACAGATAATGGAAGGTAAATATCGCCGGGCTCTGGCGAGGGCCAAGGGCGTTAATGCGGCCAGTGGATCAAGTGATGGATCACCGGCCTACGATATCCAGCTTACGCGTTGGGGATCGGTGATTGATTGAAGCAGCATGTTATTGTCAATGTCTCTGGTGGTGAAATCAGCGAATATGCAGAAGGCATAGTCGGGACTGACCAGTATTTGGTATCTGCCCGTGAATTGACAAACTGGCATATACGTAAAGAGCGTGGGATCGAGCGCAGGCGCGGAACACAATTCATCAAGACTTCATACTCTCAGGCGGCAGGGACTTCAAACAGTGGCCGTCTGTTCGGGTTCCAGGGTTCAGATGCTTCCTACATGCTGGAGTTTTGTATTGATACGGTAAGCAGTCGTTCAGTGGTTCGTGTATACGACGAAAATGGAGCCGTGATAAACAGCCAGGGTTCGTTCGGCTATACATTCCAGTTGCCTGACGCTGAATCGGATTCCAGATATGGTGCAGGAAACTTTGCGTGGGCCAGCATAACAGAGCTGTTTGACGCACAGATAGACCAGATTGGAAACGATATTTACATAGTTCATAGAAACTATCCCATTATCAAGATTGCATATGATCCTTCTGCGTCTCCGAAGTTTGGAGTGTCTACATGTGCGACATATCCCAAGCTTGAAGGGAATCCGTGGTATGGCAAGGATTTGGATGATGATGGTGTAAACGTTAAAAGTTCTACCTCACGTTTCGGGGTGTCGCCGGGATATTTTTCAGCATCACAGATTGTTAACCTGAGAAACTCAGATAAAGTTGATGATATTTGCACTATAAGGCTTTCTGGTGCGTCTCAATACAAGGCTCGTCCAGAATGGGTGAATACCCACGTCCTTGGTTACACTGGATCAAATCTTGATGTTGTGGCAAAGATCACACAATTTGTAGATGATACAAAAATGATTGGAGTTATTACAGACCCATCAGGCTGGACCATTGACAATACTTATACCGGTACTGCCAAGTTTGCGCCACCTGTCAGCGGTTCACTGACTACTCTGGATGCATCCTCATCCGGGTTTTCACCCTTTACTTCTGGACATATAGGGTTGTCGTTCATGGTTGATGGCGGACAATACCATATTAATACCGGTGGAATCATCAACGCCAATACTGCTACTGCCAGGTGTGTCAGACAACAGGACAATGGCAGGGCGGGATCATCTGGAGATGCCTCAAAAGAGTCCGATACCATGATTCCTGAAACATACCGGACATGGGCAAGACCCGCATGGGGATCAAATACGACTGCCACTTACACGGGCGCAATAGAAACGGGATGGCCGGGGGCATTGGCGTTTTTCCAAGGGCGGCTATATCTCGGCGGGTCCAAGATTGAGCCTCAGACTATTTGGGGATCGGCCACTGGGTTTTACCTGAACTTCGCTACCGGGACAGAAGATGACGAGTCTCTTTCATATGAACTCGCGTCTGGAGTCTTTGACGATATCCGGTTTATCGCAGCCGGAACCGCTCTTTTTGTGGGGACCAAAAACGGCGTATACCGGTTGACTGGTGGAGATTCAGGCATCACGCCAAATAACGTATTTGCCCGTCCTGAAATCTCTTTCGGTGCCGCCCGTATCCAGCCGGTGCGTATCGGTCCATTCTTCTACATGGTCCAGAATGGAAGACTGGCGATACGCGCATTTTCCTACAATGATTCTATTGGTGCACTGGTTTCAGAAGATGTCACTGAATTAGCAGGACATATTACCGGAACTGGAGTTAAGCAGTTGGCCGTCGAAAGCTATTCTCAGACCCGTGTCTATGGTGTCAGGGATGACGGTGTATTGTGCGTTGCGAGCGTTTTTGGCGATCCTTCCAAGCCGTCATGGTCAACCTACAAGCTCCAGAATTGGACTGCCTATAACACGTCTACCGACGCTACCATTGAAAGCTGTTCGGTTCTCAAGGGATCGACAGGCGATCAGATATGGTTCCTTGTGGCTAGAACGGTAGGAGGATCAACGGTAAGATACATTGAACGTATTAGCGATGCCCGTTACCTGGACTCGTCTTTTACACTGGCTGACCTGACCAGTTTCGGGGCTACAATCACAGGAACATCTACCGGACTGCAAGTGACGGGGCTCACAGTTTTGACCGGCCAAGCAGTCAGGGCGTCTATCGCTGGAGGGGATTATGGGTCTACCAGTTCGATCGTAGTGGCTAACCCGTTTACGATCCCGCTGTCTTATCGGGCTACGACGGTTACGCCTTCTGCTACCACTGGTTCCATAACGGTTACGTTTGATGGAAGCGATGCGTCAAGTTCTTACGTTGGCGAAACGATCATCCTTTCTGGTGGAGGAGCTATAACACTGACTGGTTATACCAATACGACCACCATGAGTGGCACCGTGATTACTACTTGTAGTTCAACCAGTGCGTCAACGTGGCAACTTGTGACACCGCTTGTTATCGGATTACCCTATGGCTCGACCATAGAACCTCATCGAGTTGAACTGGCATTGAGGGATGGCACAGCACAGGGCCGTAAGAAGCGGGTCACTTCAGTTATGGCAAGGGTGGTCAATACCCCGTCTCTATATGTCAAGACTGTGCTTGAACGCATAGAAGGGGCCAAGGAAACATTCGGGTTCAGGCGCACCAATCAGGTCCTTGGAGCCGGACCAACCGCTTACACAGGAGATGTTGCGATTTCCATAGCTTCAGGGCATGATACGGATGGCGTGTGCAAACTCTATACCGATGACCCGTTTTATGCTGCTGTAACGTTGATTAAATACGAAGTTGACTTCGAGGATGGAAAGCCTACCCATGCTTGAATACCGTGAATACCAGAAGGGTGATATTGAAAGTATCAGGGGGAAGCTCCGGTATTTCGATGCACTTACTTTCCAGAACGGGACCAATGTCATACTGGACCTTGTGACCGATTCCCGTATTACCGGAGCGGCTATAACCCTCACTGAAAACGGAGAACCATTTGCCTGTGGAGCCGTAATACGATTGTGGGAAGGTGTTGGAGAAGCCTACGCATGGACGACTCCAAATATAGAAAACCATAAAAAATGGTTTTGTGAGAAATCGCAGGATTTTATAGATGCCATGTGGGATGAACTTGGACTTTCCCGCCTTCAATGCACCGTGCTTGCCGGGCACGATAAAAGCGTGAAGTGGCTAGAACGCATGGGTTTTGAGCAAGAGGGCCTTATGCGCTGCTACGGGCGAGCCGGAGAAGATTGCATTCGCATGGCGAGGGTAAGGTCATGACTGGACTTGAATTAATAGCTCTGGCTACCCCTTTTGTGGTATCAGCCATTGCCACCCCCATCATGCAATACAAGCAAAAGATGGACCAGGCCGATGCTATTCGCGCACAGGCGCAAATGGAACGTGGGGATACCGAGAAAAATATCGGGCTCAGAATGGCGCGCGCCCGTCGTATGGCTGCTACTTCACGTGCAAGAGCGGGTGCATCTGGAGTCAATCCATTGGTTGGTTCCGCTATGATGAGCGAACTTGGAATCATTGGAATGGAAAACCAGCAGGCAGAAGTGCTTAGGCAGAATGCAATGGCAAGAATGCGTCTGGCCAATGAAGCAGCCAGTGATATAGAGTTGGGGGCCAATATAGGTCTTGGATTTGGTCTGGTTCATGGATTAGGACAGATTGGATTAATGGCATATGCTTTGGGTGGCGCAACTACACAAGCAGGAAACGGGTCATCGGTTTTCAGTGGTGGTAATCCACTGGCAACAGGTCAGGAACTTGGCATAGGCGTAAACGATTTGATTGGAACTGGAGGGATTACCGTTGCCTGAACGTCCACGCGGAGATATGCCTGATGTTGGCTATGAAGCCGGGCAGATTCGTTCTGCTGGTGAACCTTGGCGTTCTCTTGGCGAAGGATTTTCTGTCCTTGAAGATGTAGCGCGTATCGGCTTCAAGATTGCCGGTCAGGAAAAGGAGCGACTTAAGCAGCAGGAACTTCTTGCGGCTCAGGCTGTCTCAGAACGCGCTCAGGCCCAACTTGCTATAGCCATTTCGGAACGCGCAGATCCGCTTATCCGTGAAGGAAAGTATCAGGAAGCCAAGGGACTGCTGGCCGAAGGCGGGGAGATGGACTCGCTCATCGAGACGGCTATGGGCGACTTTGGCCAGTTTTCTTCAGAGATACAGCAGAAAGTCCGTAAAGACCTGCTTGCCACTGGAACGGCCATGTTCCCGCGTATTGTATCCCAGGCATTGCAGCAGAACCGCCAGATCGTTCTTGACGGCTATTCCAACCGGCTTGCCATGCTTAATGCCGAAGTATCTGCCGGTGGCGGGTTTATTGAAGCTCTGTCCGAACATCAGGGCTATCTGGATTCAGTTACGGAGGCTCTTGGTCTTGGGGCGGAAGCACGTGAAGAATACGCTGCCAAGGCGTTCACTCTTCTGTCAAAGGCTCACGTAGATTCTATCATCGGGGCGTCTGAGGAAACGGGACGCATCAAGGGTCTTACGGCTGCGCGCAAGCTGCTTTCTGACGCCGCTGGAACTGTTCCAGAACAGGTAGCCAAGGACTACAAGCCTGAGGCTCAAATCCGGTTGAACAACGCTATCGAAAGGATAGATGAATCCTTAAGAGTAAGATCACGTGCCGCCGAGGCCAATTACGACAAGGAAGCCCGCAAGCTTAATGCCCTGATACGCAAGGAAGCCAAGAATCTGGCATCTGGTGACGAAAAGGCTGCTGGCCGGGCAGCTGGTTATCGTTCTGAATTGTCGGCACTTGTCAATAAATATCCTGAAGCAGAGACATATCTTTCTGATGCAGATGCAAATATGCAGGATGCTCAGGCGGATTTGTCTGCTTCACAGCTTGTAGGATCAGCTATAGACGGGTCACTGACTGGAACATCTATCATTCTTCCTACGTCACGCGCTGGAGCCAAGGTCAATGAATCGCTGGCTACTATCATTTCTGACCCGAATATTGATGATAGTGGAAAGGCTGTTCTCGTCAACAACGTGTTTTCTTCGATGAATGGTCCGGTTGATTCTGGCAAGATGTTCTATGGGAATCTGACTACTGCTGCCACAAGGGATAATGGTTACGCGGAAATGCTTTCCAATACTCTGGCATCTCTTGAGCAGCAGAATCCAACTGCATGGGCCAATTTCATAAAGACCAAAGAGGGCCGACAGGCGTTTAATTTCTCTCAGATTTACCAGTTGAATATTGCTGGTGGAGCTTCCCAGGATCAGGCGCGTCAGGCTGCAATCGAAGCCATCAAACGTCCATACAACAATGACGTGATCGAGGAACGCCGGAAGTATCTGGAAGGCAATGGAGAAAAGCTATTTGCGGCTACTGTCAACGACACGATAGACAATGCCATTGATGCGGCATACCAGAACACTGGATTCAGCGGCTTCTTCGGCAAGGATTTCATGGATGGTGTAGCCAAGAATAAACCGGGTTACAGGGCTGTGCGCGATCGTATCATTTCCCGTGCCAAGGATGCATATGCATCTGTTACGTCTAGCGATGACCCTGAAGCCGATATGAAACGGGCGGTCCAGATTGCGGCAGCAGATGTCCGAAATGAATATTCTTATATTGGTGGGGAGTTCAGGCGATCCACTCCTTTTACTTTTGCAGGTTCACGGATGACGCAAAAGGCCATGACCGATGACATAGCTTCTAAACTGAAAGCCGGAACATGGGTTGAAGGGGCTTCAGATGAAGGCATAAAAGAATTGCTTGAAGGCGTTGGTGAATGGTTTGGCAATGAATCTACGGGATGGATTCTTTACGAACGCAGAAATAACGGACTGGTTCCTGTTCTTGATGAAAAAAGGAATCCATTCATTTATAAATCGGCAGTTGTCTCGCGTCCTAAGTTTGTCAAGGGGACTCAGGGCAGAGGCGGTGGCGTCTACATCATAGGTGAATAATGCCTTACGTTCCACGCGGAAATAAACAGGGACAACTTCCAGATCAACCACAGGCTTTTGAGGGTCCATTCATGCCGCTTGGAGCCGATCCGTTCCAGCCGGTAGCAATGATTACTAGTCCGGTAGCTCCAGATGACGATGCCTCGTTTGCCGATCTTGTTTCTACTAACTTCCGGTATGAAAGCATACTTGGAACTATAGCTGAAACAGGTGCCTACAGGCTTGCCCGTCTCGCTCAGGATAGGGACAAGAACTATGACCCCATGCAAGACCCATCGGTAATCGAACTGCCACCGCACCTGAAATCTCTCTTTGAAGATTCAATGAGTGCCGGAGAGACAGAGATTATCCATGAAAGAATAAAGCTTGAACGTGAGTGGGCACAGACGCTTGCAACGGAAGGCATGAGCGCGCGCGGATTTGTCGCGTCCATGATTTCTCAGGCTCCCGACATGCTCATGTTGCACGCTCTGGGAGTCGCTACGAACCTCGCCAATGCTCCTACTCTTGCTGGCAGGGTGACGAGAGGGGCGGCGATAGCGGCGGGCACAGAGGCGGCTCAGGAAGCGTTTAAACATGGGATGCAGGAAACCCGGACAGCGGAGCAATCGGCTGGCAACATCCTTGGTGCTACGGTCCTTGGCGCTGCTATCCCGTTTGCCGGAACGATGGCTAGGCAACTAGGCAAGGGTCTTGACGCGGCTGGCCGCAAGCTGGACCCCGTGGCGGCTAGGGCCTACAACGGTCTTGACGATTCCATCGACGGGCTCAAGGACGAACTCGCCAATCCCCTGAATTATGCAGAGGCATCGGCTGGCGGACTGGCCGAACGGGTTCCGCTTATCAAGGACTGGTCCCCTAACTTCCGTGTATCCAAGTGGAAATCGGAGTCTATGCAGAAGGCCCAACGCGCCCTGCTACAGACTACCCGTATCCTGAACAAGAACATTGCCGGTGAAGCATCGGAAAGTGTTGAAGCGGCTACCAAGTTTCACTATGGCCTTCTGGACAATGCGGTAATTGAAGAAACCAAGCAGTTTGAAAAGTATGCTGGCGGTTATGCCACACAAGTCGGAAACCTTATCAGCCGAACCAAGCTGACTCGCAAGGAGTTTGCGAATGCAGTGAGCCAGGCTGTAAGGACCGGAGAACATGAAATCCCTGAAGTCATGGCTGCGGCAAAGCCATATCAGGACTTGTTCAAGCACTTTGCCGGAGAGATGCGCTCGTCTGGGCTAGCCGACATTGCCGACAACGAACGCTATCTGCAACGCCTCTATGACTATGTAAAGATCAGGAGCGATGCAGCGGGATGGGATGATTATATTACCAAGGCACTTGTGGACCTCAAGGGTATGGACCCTGTTGAAGCAAGGAACATAGCTGCAAGTGTCAGGGAAACACTGACGGATGCAAAGGGTGTGATGCACGGTATCGGAGGACAGACCGGGCCGTTGAAGTCCCGCGTGTTCGACCTGCCCGACGAAGTGCTGGCCCCGTGGATGGTGAACGATATTCGCGAGATTGCATCGCACTACACGCGCTATGTTGCTCCACGTATCGAACTGGCCAAGGCTGCCAACAGGTCTGGCGTTACGGCCAGAATGGGCAATATCATCGAACGTATCAAGACTGCTGAACTTGATGCAGAATCTACTGGATCGCTTCTGGATGGCGGTCTTTATCCTGAGACAATGATTGATAACACGGGTCGAATCGTAGATGACCCCCTCGCCAAGGAAATAAACGGCCTTATCAGGTCTGCAAAAGAGAACGCTGATACTCGTCTTGAAAAACTACAGCTAGCTAAGGCGGTGGAGAAGCACAAGATTGCCCGTGACGCCGTTAACATCAACTGGCTGAAAGATGAAGTCCGCGCCGACTACAAGGCCAAGTATGACAAGCTGGTTGCGGAAGGCAGGACAGACCTGGCCAACAAGCTGAACAAGGAAAAAACTACCGCACTTACAGAACTGGAAGCATCGCGCCAGCTTATCCTTGGGGCCTACGGTCAGGACAATGACCCTACTGGCATTGTGTCCCGTGTTACCCGTGGTGCTCTGGCATGGAACCAGTTGCGTTTGCTTGGCAGGGTGGTGCTTTCGCAGATTCCCGATATGGTTGTTCCGTCCATGAAGTTCGGGGCAAAGCGTTCGGCCAAGGCTGCCTATGCTCTCGCTACTACGCTCCGTAACGACGCTGAACTGGCTGGCGACCTGCAAACGATCCGGGCCTTTGCTGGCGCAATCGACTCCATCAACAACAACCGTATCCTTGAAGTGACGGATATAGGTGGAAGGTCTTTCGAGAGAACCGCCGTTGAAGAAGGGCTTGAACGTTTGCAGGGCGTAGGCGGAAAGCTTACTGGGTTCAATGCCTTCAACGATTTCAACAAGCAGGTAGCGGCCCTGTCGTTCTCTGACTACGCACTACGGGCGGCCAGAACTGTTGCCGATGGCGGTAAACTGTCCAAGCACGACAAGCCGTTTTTGGCATCTCTTGGCCTTGGCGACAAAGAACTGAAGATGCTCGCTAACCTGTCTGCCAGCGAACATAACGGACTGCTTGTCCCTGACTTTGGCAGGTGGGGTGGTGTCGATTCTCCATCGTCACGGGTATACGCTACGGCACTCCGCAAGGCTGTCGATGAAACCATTGTCACGCCTACACTAGGCCAGAAGGCGCTTGTAACCCGGACGAATTGGGGCAAGCTCATGTTCCAGTTCAAAGGCTACATGCAAGCGTCTACCGAAAGCATTTTCGGTTTCCTCGAACAGAAATGGACGCTTGGGGATCGCAATGATCGTATTGGTGTTGTGGTGGCCACAAGCTCAATGATTGGTGCCGGTGCGGTATCATATACATTGAAACGTCTGGCATATGGCAAGGGATTGCCAAGTGATGTAGATGAGTTTGCCATTGAAGCCTTGGATAACTCTGGGATTGGCGGCCTGTTCATGGAAGTTAATAATACCGTTGAGAAGATTTCCGGTGGCGAGATTGGCTTGCGTCCTGCACTTGGCGTTCAGGCTGGATCATTCAGGTATTCGTCACGTTCTCCACTTGGATCTATGCTTGGACCTGCGTTCACTGGTGCGGAAGATATCTACAACATCGGACAGAATTGGGGAAAGATCGTCGGTCCTGAGCCCATGCCTAGTTCACTCAAAAAAAACATGATAAAGATGGCTCCGCTAAACAACGCCCTGTTCTTGAATATGGCATACGATGGCATTGATTTCATTGGTGAATCTGTCACTGGAGGCGGGTTCCTTCCGGGTAAACCACTGAGGCGTATCGGCGATGAACCTTCTGCGGTACCATAATTGCATATACACTTGAAACTTAGTAGGATGGTCTGAGTATGGCGATATCAGCAAATGCAAGAGAAGTGACTTACGTGGGAGATGGTTCTACCGTCGCCTTTGCGTTTTCGTTTCCTGTCTCGTCGTCGTCAGAAGTCAAGGTCCAATCTATCGTCACTTCTACTGGTGTAGTTACCGATATGACTGGCAGCGTCACGATTGCACTTACTGCCAAAAGCAGCGGGCAGACGCTTTATCCTGGTGGCACTGTTACCTACAGCACTGCTCCTGCCGCAACAGTTACGGTTCGCATTTGGGGTGATACCGCCCGCACTTCATCCACTATAGGCCAGAACGATACGCTGTATGCGGCTGGTCTTGAAACACGTCTCGACATCCTGACAAACATCGTTCAGGAAATTGACCGTGATACGGACAAGATTCCACGTTCGTCCAATCCGCTTGTTGCACAATTCGATATTCCTGAACCATCTTCCACTTACAATGATTACGTGCTTGGTGTTGCCGGTGGAATTTATACGTTTGTTCAGCCAGCTGATTTCACGACTGACATAAATGTATCTGGCAATGCAGCTAATCGTATCCCCTACTGGACGGATGCATCTACACTTTCGGCAGAAGCAGATTTTGCCTATAACCCGTCCACCAAAACGCAAACCGTGGACAATATCGCGGTTTCTGCGCTTACAGCATCGCGGGTAGTTGTTACCGATGCATCCAAGGTTCTAGCTTCTTCGTCGGTAACATCCACGGAACTTGGCTATGTATCTGGTGTGACAAGCTCGATCCAGACACAGCTTGACGCACTGGCAACAACAGAAACGACATATGCAAAGATTCTGAACCATACCACTACTCCGGTAACTGTGGGTGATACTGTTACCGAAACATCGATATACAGCTTTTCAGTTACTGGCGGTTCTCTCAGCACAAATCGTAGGATCGGAGTAAAACTATTTGGGAAGTGGTCTGGCGACGGCTCGCACGCGCTCACAATAAGAGCCAAATACGGCGCGACAACTATTTGCAGTCTCGAATATCTTAATAGTGGCGGGACCCCAAGCAACGCCCCATTTAATATCCAATTTGATCTCACTAGTTCAGGTGCTACTGGAACACAGAATGGATTCTTGCAAGCACAAGCATACGCTGCTTTTGAAATTATAGACTCAAGCGGACAACAAGCATCTTTCGGGACTGCTACTGAGGATTCTACAGCCGACAAAACGCTAAATATTACAGTTCAATGGACCGTCGCAGACAATAGCGACACCTACACCATGATTTACGGAGACGCAGTTCTTTACTAAGGAGACAAAAACATGAGCACCAAGGGTATATCAAAACCACTCGACTTCACTGCAAATGGTGTAGTAGTGGCATACGAAGTAGACAATGAAATCGTGGCATGGACACTGAATGGAGATGGAGACGTATCAACGCTTTCATTTACTGCCGGTGAAGGAAACGTAGCTGCGTCACTTACAGGACAAACCGGAACCTTTGGTTCTGGCACAATGGTTCTGGAAGCAACCAACCTTTCCTGGGAAGATTTAGGCGTCACGCAATCAGCGTGGTCAACCAATACCAATGGTGGTTATTGGGAGGCTGTGTCTGTTGGTGGTTCTGCATATTCTGTGACGGCATCATCTACATCATGGATTGATGCTCCATTCCGATTCCTGAGATGGAGACTTACCGGAGCCACCAATCCGCGTATCAAGGGTAAATATCTGGTGGTAAGGAGATAAGTCATGGCAGTTGAAGGACGTATTTCAGAGGAGCTGTCTGATGGTTCTGTTACAGAAGCAAAGCAGTCTCTTTCTGACGTTACTACTCATAACGTTTCAACCACCAAGCATGGGTATGCTCCAAAGGCTCCGAACGATGCTACTCAATATCTTGATGGAACAGGATCATGGTCTGTGCCCGCTGGCGTCAAAGCTATCATCCCCTGCAGCTCCACAGGATCCGCTGTGATCACCACCAGCGACGTTGCCCCAACGATGGGGTTCAGCTTCGCGCCAGCAGTGAAATCCGGCACGTACAAACTCGTGGCTTTCCGCCGCGTTTCCGCACTATCTGGATCTCCGACACAGGTATATCTTCGAACCCCAGCTGCTGGCGCTCTCGCCAAGTCTTCATCCGGCGGCGGAATAACGACTATTGTGGCCGCTAACACGCAGATCGCGTCCTTTAACAAAGGTGGGGTTCTGGCGCTGGGTGAACGATTCAGGATCGAATACCCGGACATATCCCTGGAAGAAGGTGACGTTGTTACCATTAATGGCACCACCAGCACATTTCTGGTATGCCGGATAAACGTTGGTACTAGTGCTACTATCGGATTTTCTTTCGCACTCGTGGAGACCTAATGC
>ERZ724518.406-NODE-406-length-18377-cov-12.128152_pt1 | contig 18377 bp, 21 predicted proteins | sample MGYA00376051_ERZ724518 | MGnify/ENA primary metagenome ERZ724518 (study PRJEB28724, sample SAMN07190885) | wastewater metagenome | isolation source: influent of sewage treatment plant in Hong Hong | place: Hong Kong | collected 2016-03-17 ... | reverse complement strand
TGCTTTGTTCATCGAATACTCATAGGAAATATTATATTTGAGAAATCTTTATACTCTTCAGATCTAGCTTCATAAATATTATTTGAAAAAGCCAAATTTGGAAGTTTTGTAATAGAGCTTATTTTTGTAGAGTAATTTATTTGATTAAATTTAGAATGAAAAAAAATAAAAAAAATAAATAATGAAATAAAAAGAGAGATGGTAATAATAAACTTTTTTGTTAAAGTGCTGATTTTAAGCTCCATATAAAATTTAAGTATTTTATCTTTATCTTAGTTAATTATTTGTTAAATGAAAAAACTATATAATAGATGAATTTTAAGGAGAAAATATGCCAAACAGACAGCAAATTGATGAGTTAAAAGTAATTTTACTTGAGAGAAAAGAAAATATTTTATCAAATATTAATAATAGTAGAGCAAATATTGACCAATTAAAAGAGCAAGAAATTAATGATGAATTAGATTATGCTGAATTAGTAAGTGATTCATTTACTGAAGGTATGATAGCAAATCATCAACTTGATGAATTAAAACAAATTGAAGAATCTCTTAAAAAAATTGATGCGGGAACTTATGGAATTTGTGATATGTGTGGAGTAGTTATTCCATTAGGAAGATTAAAAGCAAAACCATTTGCAAGATTTTGCACAGAGTGTAGAACAGTTTATGAAAATGAACTTGTAAAAAGAGCTAAACATTGATAAAAAGATTTTATCCAAAGAACGATAAAACTTTAAATTTCAAATTTGTTCAAAATGAAGAGGATTTTATAGTTGAAGAACAACCTATAAAATTTTCTGGAGCAGGTAGCTTTTTGGTTTTAAAAATCAAAAAGAGTAACTGTGATACTTGGGAGTTAATCGACAGATTAGCAAAATTTTTAAATGTATTTTCAAATGAGATTGGTTATGCTGGTCTTAAAGATAAACGAGCTACTACAACTCAATATATAACTATCCCAAAAAAATATTCAAAAGAGATAAAACTTTTTAAAAATAAAAAGATAGAAATTTTAGATACTTATTTGCATAATGAGAAATTTAATATTGGTGATTTGCAAGGGAATAGATTTAAGATAAATCTTTATGATGTTGAAGTAACTGATATAAATCATATTCAAAAAATCATAAAACTTATAGTTAAAGAAGGAATGCCAAACTATTTTGGTTACCAAAGATTTGGTAAAGAAGTAGTTGATAATCTTGAAAAAGCTAAAGATGTTGTATATGGTGAGGAGATAGTTAAAGATAAAAAACTTTCCAAAATGCTTATTGCTGCATATCAAAGTAGTTTTTTTAATGCTTGGCTAGTTGAAAGATTAAAACTTTCAACTGATGAGTTTAAACTTCTTGATGGAGATATTTTTTTAGATTTACAAAAAGATAAATTATTTACTCCAAAAGCTATAACGGCAAATATACTAAATGATTTTCATAATTTCAAAATAACACCAACAGGATTATTACCTGGTAGAAAAGTATTTAAAGCTGTTGGAGAGGCTTCTAAAATAGAACAAAAATATGATGATTTATATATACAAGAAAAAGGTTATAGAAGAGAAGCTATAGTTTTTCCTAAAGATATAACTTGTAAATATGATGCAGCTAAAAAAATGTGTAGTTTGGATTTTATTCTTCCAAAAGGTTCTTATGCAACAGTACTGGTAGAATATTTAGCTAATAGAAATTTTTCTTAGGTTTATATATTTCTTCATATAAAAAAAGGGGTATTTGATAATCAAATACCCCTTTTTTTATTTGTAACTCTTCTATTAAGGAAGAGTTATATATTTTGAGTCATAATAAATTTTATTTCCAATAGCAATCATTCTTTCTTCATTGTCAAAACTAAATTTGTAAATTTTGTCATCTGTAAAATTTTGATTTAAATTTATTAAGAAACCTTGTGATTCAACAGCGTACAATGAATCAGAAAATGCTAAAGCATGGATTTTTGCATATTTATATTTTTTCTTTGCAACTTCATTTAGATTTGGAGATAATTTTATAATTTGACCATCTATTGTTGCCAGATAAACATCATCTTTTTTTACAATAATATCTCTAACTTCATAACTTTTTGAAATTACTTCTTTTGGAGATACAGAAACAACTTTATTTGGACTTGCTACAATCAGTGTTTGAGAATTCTCTATTACATTTAGTGAGATGATATTGTTAAACTCATTATCTGGATCAACAGAAATAGTTTTAACTGATTCATTAGTCAATGTTGAAACAATAATTACTTTACCATTTAATGTAGGGAAAAGAACTAAATTACCCATAAAGTGTGGATTAGTAATCCTTGTGTCATTTGCTAAAGATGATTGTAAATACTCTTTATATAATGTTTTATTTGTGATAGTATCAATTAATTCAATAGTGTTATTTGAATAAACTAATGCTAATTTATTATCTTTTAAAGAGGCTGCAACAACTACATCTCTTACAACTCGTTCATCATTACCAATTAAAATTTTATTAATATAATTTGTAGCAATGATTTTTCCATTTGCAGTTGTATTTATAAATTCAAAACCTTCAGGTAAAGTAAATGATGATATACCATTATCTGTGATGATTTTATTATTTTCAAGTGTTGCACCAATTTTATTCATTGATAAAATTGATGAAGACATAGACTCTTTATTTAATTCTATATTGCTACTTACATCTTCTGGTTCAAAATATTTTTTGCTTGAACAAGCTGTAAATAAAAATAGTGCTGATAATGAAATTAAAATATATTTCATGGTTTTTCCTTATTTTGTAAGTAGATAGTGATTCAATAATTTAGCTAATTCAAATGCTTTTGAAGTTTTAGGAATTAATGCTAAAGTAGTTTTCGCTTCTGTAAATTTTCCTTCATTTGCTAAAAAAAGAGCTTTATTGAATACTGCAAAATCTTTTAGTAAAAAATCGCTTTGCATAGATACATTATCTAATTCAGTAATGCTTTTATTTGCCAAAGCAGTTTCATATTTTGATAATTCTTTCAATAAAGGAACATTTGTTTCTATAATTTTAGCCTCTTTTTTTGCTTGTAAATAAAGTGCAATTTCATATAAATCTTTATTTTTTGCTTTTAAATCAGCCAATGCTTTTGCGTCATTGTTATTTTCTAAAACTTTATTAAAAGCAAGATTTGCTTCAAATTTATTTGATTCATCAACCTTAGTTTTAATAAAAACCGCAATAAAACCTACAATAATAATTATTATAAATGATAAGATTAATGTTTTATATTTTTTAAAAAATCTCTCACTTCTTACAAAATTTTCTAAAAATTTTTCTTCACTGCTTAGCTCAGTTTTAACATAATCAACATTTTCTTTTATACTCATATTTACAACCTTTTTTAAAAGTAGTCAATATGATACAAAATTTTTGATAAAATCTTACTTTTATCTTACTTTTTGTATAATATTTATCTATAAATTTATAAGGTTACTAAAAATATGAAGAGATTATTATTAGCTTCTGCATTTTCATTGGTTATATCACAAATTCTTTTAGCAAAAGAGGAAGTTGTCCCTGAACAAACTAGATTTGAATCTTTATCAAAATTAACAAAAGTAATTGGTACTGTTGAGAAGTATTATGTTGATGATATTAAACTACAAGAAATAGTTGATAAAACATTAAAAGGCTTAATGCAAGAGTTAGATGCACATTCCTCATACTTGGATAAAAAAGCATCAAGAGAGATGGCTATTCAAACTCAAGGTGAATTTGGTGGATTAGGAATAACAGTTGGTATGAGAGATGGTGCTTTAACTGTAATTTCTCCTATTGATGATACACCTGCATTTAAAGCTGGTGTTAAAGCTTCAGATATTATTTTAAAAATTGATAATAAATCAACAATAAATATGACACTAGATGAAGCTGTTTCTTTGATGAGAGGAAACCCTCAAACTGATATTGCGATAACAGTTGTAAGAAAAGGTGAATTAAAACCTTTAGAGATAAAGATGAAGAGAGATATTATTAAAATTCAATCAGTTTTTGTAAAAACTATTGAAAAAGAAAACTTATTATATTTAAGAGTCTCAAGTTTTGATACAAAAGTTACGGAAGATTTAGAAAAAATAATAGCTGCAAATAAAAATGTGAAAGGATTTATCTTGGATTTAAGGAATAATCCAGGTGGCTTACTTACTCAAGCAATAGGTCTAGTTAATTTATTTGTTGACAAAGGAGTGATTGTTTCTCAAAAAGGAAGAAATCCTGAAGATGAAGAGAAATTTGAAGCAGTTGCTTCGAAAATGAAAACAAAACTACCATTAGTTGTTCTTGTAAATGAAGGTTCAGCATCAGCTTCTGAAATTGTAAGTGGTTCTTTACAAGATCATAAAAGAGCAGTAATTGTTGGAGAAAAAACATTTGGAAAAGGTTCTGTTCAAGCTGTATTACCTATTGATAATGATAAAGTAGAGAATATAAAACTAACAATCGCAAAATATTATTTACCAAGTGGAAGAACTATTCAAGCTACAGGTGTAACACCAGATATTATTGTTACTTCTGGAAAAGTAACTCAAACAGAAGAAGATAAATTCAAAATAAAAGAAGCTGATTTAAAAAAACATCTTGAAAGTGAATTAGAAAAAACAAAAGATATAAAAAAAGAAGAAAAAGCAATAGCTGATGAAAATAAAAAAACAATTACAGCAGAGGATATATTAGCTGATAATCAGTTAAGTACTTCTATTGCTATTTTAAAAAGTTTAATAATAATGAATAAATAAGGAAGACTAAATGAAAATAAGTGAAATTACAAAACTTGGTCTTTGGCCAGAATCAAAGAAAACAACAACACAAAAAGGTATTTCTGAATTAGAAGAGTTAGGTTATAACTTATTCTATATTGGTAAAAATGCAGATTTGTACACTTGTCCAGGAGATGAACCTAAAATTTTACTTGTAAGAAGTGATAGATGTTCAGTATTTGATATTCCATTAAATTTGGAAATAATTGGTAAAGGAGTTTCTCAAACTGCAATTTCTAATAATGGGGCTCAATTTGCTAAAGATTTAGGGATTAAAACAGCAATATTAGATGAAAAAGTAGAACAAACATTGAGTGTAGCTCCAAGATGTCAAATGATGGAATTATGTAAGGCATTAGAAGCTGAAATTGATGGTGAACTAGTACAATTCGAACTTATTTTTAGAAACTATTTAACTGGTTCACTTTTTGAAGCAACAAAAAATGGTAATGATCCATATGGTTTAAATTTATCATCAGATTTAAAAGAGTGGTCAAAATTTGAAACGCCATTATTTACTCCAACTACAAAAGGTGTAAAAGATATACCTCTTAACTCTCAAAAAGTAAGAGAAACTTTTCCTCAGATTATTTCAAGTTTAGAAAACTTATTTAAAGAATTTACAAAATTTGCTGAAGAAAATGGAATAGTAGTTGTTGATACAAAACTTGAAGTATTTGTAAATGCAAAAGGTGAGTGGATTTTAGGTGATGAAATTTTAACTCCTGAGAGTTCAAGATTTATCTCTAAAGAAGATTTTGATGCACAAAATTATATCTCTATGGATAAACAAATTCTTAGAGATTTTGGAAAATCACAAAATTGGAAAGAACAAGCAAAAGATTTAAAAGCTGGTGAAAAATTAGAAGTAAATGTTCCTCAAGAAATTAAAGATAAAATTTTAAGTGGATATACAACTATTTTAAATAGATTAAGTAAATAGATAAAAGTAGTCTAAATTGCTATAAGGCAGTTTTAGATATAATCGTAAAAATATAAATTGAAGGTGATAAATGAAAGCAATTGTAAATGTAGCATTAAAACAAGGTGTACTTGATGATCAAGGTAAAGCAACTCATCATGCATTAGATACATTAGGTTTTAAAGAATTAGTTAAAAATGTAAGAATTGGTAAACAAATCATTATTGAATTAAACTCTACAGATGAAGCTGCTGCTAAAGAAGAAGTTACAAAAATGTGTCAAAAACTTTTAGCTAATACAGTTATTGAAGATTACAATATAGAAATAGTAGGTTAATATGAAAATTTCAGTATTACAATTTCCTGGAACAAACTGCGAATATGATACAAAATATGCATTTGAACAATTAGGATGTGATGTACAAATTATTTGGCACAAAGAAAAAGAAATTCCATCTGATACAGATTTAGTGGTTATTCCTGGTGGATTCTCATATGGAGATTACTTAAGAAGTGGGGCGATTGCTAGATTTGCAAATGTTATGGAATCTGTAAAAGAATTTGCTGCAAAAGGTGGAAAAGTTTTAGGTATTTGTAATGGATTTCAAATTTTATTAGAAGCTGGATTATTACCAGGTGCTATGAAAAGAAATGATTCTTTACACTTTATCTCAAAATATCATACTTTAAAAGTAATAAATACAGATAATACATTTTTATCTTTATTAAATAAAGATGATGTTCTTGATATTCCTGTTGCACACCATGACGGTAACTATTATATTGATGCAAATGGATTAAAAGAGTTAGAAGAGAACAATCAAATTCTTTTAAAATATTGTGACAAAGATGGAACTCTAGTAAATATGAATGGTTCTGTTTCTAATATTGCTGGAATTTGTAATAAAGAAAAAAATGTTTTTGGTTTAATGCCTCATCCTGAAAGAGCTATTGAAGAACTATTAGGTTCTACTGATGGTATAAATATGTTAAAGGGTTTTTTACAATAAAAGTTTAATCTTTTGTTGTAAAAGTTAAAATGAAAAAATTACTAAAACTGGTTATTTTTTTAAACCTTTTTTTATGTATAAATCTTTTTGCTGCAAAAAGTTTGTATCTTTCATATAATAAAATGCCCACTAATGTCTATAAAGGTCAAAAATTTGAAGTTGTTGTTAAGGCTTTGATTACAACAAATGATTTTGATGGTTTATCTTCTACTTTTTCAAATTCTTCAAATATAACTATTTTAAATCCTAAAAATTCTTGGAAAAAAGTTGCTGAAGATACTTATGAAAATAGTTACTATTTTAAAGTAAAAAATCCTAATTTTAAATTTCCAGACATTAATGTAAAACTTATGAGTGGAACTTATTTAGTTGATTCAAGCGATTTAGAAGCTCCAGTATTCAAATATTCAGATATAGGAAAAGGTGATGAAAAATTTTCAGGTGTTATAGCTGAAGATTTTATTTTGAAAACATATAAAACAAAACAATATAATAATAAAGAAGCATTAACAATAATAGATGTTGATGCAATTAATTCAAATTTAGAAGATTTTAAATTAAAAGATATTGAAGAACAAGGAATCTCAAGCTTAAAAGAGATTGATGATAAACAAAACCTTGTTTACTATTTTGTTGCCCCTATTCATAAAAAAAAGATAGTAATTACTTACTATAACACAAAAACAAAAAGTATGAAAGATGTAACTATTCCTATATTATTACAGAATGAATTAGTTAGTACACAAACAGATTTAAATCCAAATGATTCGAGTTTTGAACAATATAAAAAAGTAGCTGCTGTTTTCTTTTTTATACTTTTTTTAGGATTATTTATTTGGAAAAGAAGAAAAATATTTTTAATAATTTCAATTATATTTTTAATAATTTCAATCATTTATTTATTACCAAATGAAAAAGCAATAGTTAAAAAAGATACTAATGTTTATATATTACCAACAAGAAATTCAACAATATTTTTTAAATCAGCAAATAGTCAAAATGTTGAAATATTAGATAGAAAAAATGGATTTATTAAGGTATTAGGAATAGATAACGAATTTATTGGTTGGATAAAGGAAGAAAGCCTTGGCACGAATTAGAGGAATCATACTTTTAATACAGTTTTCAATAACTGTTGCGATTACTGTAGTATTAATGTATGTTTTTAGAAATCATACACATAAGGTAATCAAAGTTTGGATGAGTTTTCAAATGTTTGTTTTAGGTATAAAACTTGAAACAGAAGGAAACCTAGATGAATCTTGTGATATGGTTTTGATGAATCATCAATCACTGCTTGATATTATAGTTATGGAGTATATTCATTCAAGAGATTTGGCTTGGGTTGCAAAAAAAGAGATAACAGATTTATTCTTTTTTGGACATATCATAAAAGCACCAAGAATGATTAGTATTGATAGGGAAAATAAGGCTGGAATAATAAATCTTTTAAAAGAAGCAAAAGATAGATTAGATAAAGGAAGACCTATTGCAATGTTTCCTGAAGGAACAAGAAGTGATGGAAAATCTATGTTAAGTTTTAAACCAGGTGCTAAAATGGTTGCGAACAAATACAATCTAAAGGTTCAACCAGTTGTTTTATTTAATACAAGAAATATAGTAGATTCAAAAAAATTATTAGCAAATCCTGGTGTTGTAAAAGTTGTTTATTTAGAGCCAGTTCAAGCTGATAAAAATACAGATTGGTTTGAACAAACTGAACAAAAAATGAAAGAAGTATTTAATAAAGAGTGCGGTAACTATGTCATTTAATTGGCAAATGGTTTTAGCAATAGGAATAGGTGGTTTTATAGGTGCTATTGCAAGAGCTTATGCTGTACATTTTACAAATAAATATTTTCCCATAGAATTTCCATTAGGAATATTACTTGTAAATTTAATAGGCTCATTTTTAGCAGGAGTTCTATTTGCTTATTTTGCTAATTATCCACTTTGGGTTAATTTAAAAGCTTTTTTAACTACTGGTTTTTTAGGAGCTTTAACTACTTATTCAACATTTGCAATAGAATCATATTTATTATTTGGAACTTCTATTTATATTGCTATTGCAAATATTCTATTAAATCTTATTGGTACAATATTAGCTGCTGGTGGCGGATTTAAATTAATGCAATTCTTTCTAAAATAGAACCTTAATTTTTTTAAGCATTTTGTAGTTATAATTTCAACAAATCAATAGAAGGACGATATCATGAGTATGCCAGGTGGTATGGAGTGGTTATTAATCGCATTAGTAGTATTGTTATTATTTGGTGGTAAAAAAATACCAGAATTAGCAAAAGGTTTAGGTTCAGGAATTAAGAACTTCAAAAAAGCTATAAAAGAAGATGAAGATGAAGTTGAAGTTGCTCAGGCTCCTAAAAAAGAAGAAATAGAAAAAAAATCTGACACTACAGTGAAAACTGAAACAAAACAAGCCTAAGAGAATATATTGCAAAATTTAGTAAAAGAATTTATTGAAAAAGAATTAAATACAAATATTGTATTAGAAAAACCAAAAGATATATCTTTTGGTCATTATGCAACTCCTGTAGCTTTTTCTTTAGCAAAAGAGCTTAAAAAATCTCCAATGGTTATTGCTGAAGAATTAGCTTTAAGTTTATCTAATCCTGAAATTTTTGAAAAAGTTGAAGCAGTAAAAGGTTTTATAAACTTTAAATTATCATCAACTTTTTTACAATCTTTGGTTGATAATGCTTTAGCAAATAGAGAAACTTTCGCAAAACAAAATTCTAAGAATGAAAAAATATTGTTAGAATTTGTATCTGCAAATCCAACAGGACCACTTCATATAGGTCATGCAAGAGGTGCAATTGCTGGAGATTCATTAGGTAGAGTTGGTAAATATTTAGGTTATGATATTACAACTGAGTATTATATAAATGATGCTGGTGCTCAAATGGATTTATTAGGATTGTCAGTTTCACTAGCAGCAAGAGATTTTATATTTAAAGAAGATGTAACTTATCCTGAAACTTACTATAGAGGTGAATATCTTATTGATATTGCAAATGTAGTAATTGAAAGATTTGGGAAAGATATTATTTATGACGAATCAAGATTTAAAGAAATAGCATTTTTTTCTAAAGATTTAGTTATGGAAATAATAATTAAGGATTTAAAAGATTTAGGTATTGAATTTGATAATTTTGTATCTGAAAAATCATTGTATTCTTTTTGGGATTCAACAAAAGAAGTATTAGAAAAAAATGGTTCTTTATATGCAAAAGATGATAAAGTTTATCTAAAATCAACTCAATATGGTGATGATTCAGATAGAGTAGTTGTAAGAGACAATGGAATTCCTACATATCTTGCAGGGGATATTATTTATCATAAAAATAAATTTGATAGACCATTTGATAAGTATATAAATATCTGGGGTGCGGATCATCATGGATATATTCCAAGGGTAAAAGCTGCTATTGAATTTTTAGGAAATGATTCATCTAAACTTGAAGTTATTTTATCTCAAATGGTTCAACTTTTAAAAGGTGGTGAACCTTATAAAATGAGTAAAAGAGCTGGAAATGTTATTTTGATGTCAGATATTACTGAAGAGATAGGTGCAGACGCTTTAAGATTTATTTTCTTAACAAGAAAAAGTGATACTCACTTAGAGTTTGATATTGATATGCTAAAAAATCAAGATTCATCAAATCCAATTTTTTATATTAACTATGCACATGCAAGAATTACTCAGGTATTCAAAAAAGCAGAACTTACTTTTGAAGATATAAAAAATGTAAATTTCTCAAACTTAAATCAAGATGGGCTAAACTTAGTTTATGAGTCACTATTACTAGAATCTGTACTTGTAGAAGCATTTGCTAAAAGAGATATGCAAAAAATTACCGAATATTTGTATAATTTGGCTTCTAGTGTTCACAAATTTTATAATGAACATAAGGTTGTTGGAAGTGATGAACAAAATCTTTATTTAAAAGTTTTAGCAATGGCGGCTTTAAGTATTAATATTGGTCTTAAACTTCTTGGAATTGAAGCTAAAGAACAAATGTAGTAAATTTAAAGTAGAGATAAAATCTCTACTTTAAATTAATCTTGTTTTGTCCCTATTTGAGATAAAAATTCTTCTAAAGAGTATTTAGTTCTATATTTTTCACTCATTAAATGAATAAAAATATCACCTAAATCTATAATTGTCCATTCATCATCTTCATCAACTCTTAAAAATTCTTCACCTTGTGGTTTTAAATCTGTTTTTAAGTAGTTTAACAATGCAAACCCATGTTTTGGATTTAATGTTGTAGCAATTACAACATAATCAACTATATAGTCTTTTGATTTTAAATCAATAATCTCTATATTTTCCGCTTTTTTATCATCTAATATTTTTCTTATGTTTTCTAATCTAGTATTCAAAAACTTTTACCTTTTTCTTTAATATTTAATATATCATCTTTAATTTCTATTGGAATATAATTAAAATCAATTCTATCTCGTAAAGAAGTAGAACTAATATCAATATCTATATCCAAATTCTTAAACTCTTTAGCTTTTTTACTTTCAAAACCTTTTCTTGAGGCAACTACAAATTCAACTAAACTTCTTAGTTTATCAATTTTATACCATTTATCTAAACTTTCTAAATTATCTTCACCAATTATAAAATAAATTTTTGAAGGTTTATATAAATTTTTTAGATAATTTACTGTATCGATTGAATAACTAGCTTTTTTCTGATTTATCTCGTAATCACAAAGTTGAATTTTATCAAACTTTTTAAAAACTTTCTTAAGTAGTTTAAATCTAGTTTGAGGATTTAAGTAAAAGCTATTCTTGAAAGGATTTAAATATGTTGGAACTATTATTAACATATCAATATCAAGTTCTTTTAATGCTTTTCTAACAATCATAACATGTGCTATATGAATTGGGTCAAAACTTCCACCAAATATTGCAATTCGCACCTATTTAAAACCTTTGTAATATACTTAAATATTATTATAGCAATTTTTCGATAAAATATCTACAAAATAGATTTATAAAAAGGGAACAAATGGCTGTTAAAGTTGCAATAAATGGTTTAGGAAGAATAGGAAGATGTGTTGCAAGAATCATTGCAAGTAGAAATGATGTTGAATTAGTTGCTGTAAATGCAAGTGGTAGCGAAGAAATGATTCAATATAATTTAAAATATGACACAGTTCATGGACCAAAATTTAATGTAAAAGTTGAAGATGGATATATCTATATTGGAAAAGATAAAGCAAAATTAATGAGTGAAAGAGATCCTGCTAAAATTGACTTTGCATCTTATGGTGCTGATGTTGTATTGGAGTGTACAGGAGCATTTTTATCACAAGAGTCTTGTCAAGCTTATGTTGATAATGGTGTTAAAAAAGTAGTTATTTCAGCACCTGCAAAAGATGATACACCAACATTTGTTATTGGTGCAAATGAGCATACTTATGCTGGTCAATCAATCGTATCAAATGCTTCTTGTACAACAAATGGATTAGCACCAGTTGCAAAAGTTTTAGATGAGGCTTTTGGAATTGAAAAAGGTTTAATGACAACAATTCACTCATACACAAGCTCTCAACCAATTTTAGATGCAAAAGATAAAAAAGACCCAAGAAAAGGAAGAGCAGGAGCAACTAACTTAACTCCATCAAGTACAGGTGCTGCTAAAGCTATTGGATTAGTAATGCCTCACTTAAAAGGTAAATTAAACGGTCAAGCAATCAGAGTTCCAACTCCAAATGTTTCTTTAGTAGATTTAACAGTAACTCTTAAAAAAGATGTAACTAAAGAAGAAGTAATTGCTGCGTTTAAAGTTTCTGCAGAAGGTAACTTAAAAGGAATTTTAGGAATTGATGAAGAGTATAGAGTAAGTTCTGATTTCAATGGTGAAACATTATCAACAGTTGTTCCATTAGATACGATTCAAGTAATTGAAGGAAACATGGTAAAAGTTTTATCTTGGTATGATAATGAATGGGGATATTCTACAAGACTTGTAGAAATGGGTATCCATATAGCAACTAAATAATTTAAATAAGGAAATAATTTGAAACTACAAGAGATTAAAAATATTGATATAGCTGGTAAAAAAGTTTTTATAAGATGTGATTTTAATGTTCCTATGGATGAGTATAATAATATTACTGATGATAGAAGAATCAGAAGTGCTTTAAATACAATTAGATATTGTATTGATAATGACTGTTCTGTTATTTTAGCTTCTCACTTTGGAAGACCAAAAGGTGGATTTGAAGAAGAATTTTCGTTAGCACCAATAGCAAAAAGATTACATACTTTATTAAAACAAGAGATTAAAATGGCTCCAGGAGTTGTTTGTGATGAAACTTTACAGATGGCAAAAGAACTACAAACTGGTGAAATTTTACTTCTAGAAAATATGAGATTTGAACTTGGTGAAACAAAAAATGATGCAGTTTTATGTGAAAAATTAGCATCAATGGCTGAAATTTATATTAATGATGCTTTTGGTGTTTCTCACAGAGCTCACGCTTCAGTTGAAGGAATTGCAAGATATTATGATATGGAGCATAAAGCAGCTGGATTTTTGATGGCAAAAGAGATTAAGTTTTTTCATCATATAGTTCACAATCCAAAAAGACCATTTGTTTCAATAGTTGGTGGTTCAAAAGTTTCTGGAAAACTTGAAGCATTACATAATTTAGTTCCAAAAGTTGATAAAATCATTATTGGTGGAGGAATGGCATTTACATTCTTAAAAGCTTTAGGTCATGAAATTGGAAAATCTTTAGTTGAAGAAGATTTAATTGAAGAAGCAAAAAAAATTATGGAAGAAGCTAAGCATCTTGGAGTTAAATTTTATCTTCCTGTTGATGTTGTTGCGGCTGAAACATTTAGTGCAGAAGCAATCGCTAAAATAGTAACTATTCAAGAAATACCAAAAGATTGGATGGGATTAGATATTGGACCTGCATCAGCAATGTTATTTAGTGAAGCACTAGAAGATGCAAATACTATTTTATGGAATGGACCAATGGGTGTTTATGAAATGGATAAATTTGCAAAAGGAAGTACAAAAATTTCTCATGCAGTTGCTTCTTCATTTGCTACAACAGTAGTTGGTGGTGGAGATACAGCTGACCTTGTAAGAGTTACAGGTGATGAAGATGAAATGACATTTATAAGTACTGGTGGTGGAGCTTCTTTAGAGTTGATTGAAGGAAAAGTTTTACCAGGTGTTAAAGCATTAGTTTTAGAAGAAGATAATTAATAATGGCAATTATTGCTAGTAACTTTAAAACAAATCATACTAGAAAATCAACAGCTTTATTTATAAATGAAGTTAATGATTATTTGGTAAAAAATAGTATTCAAAATGAAGTTTATGTTTTTCCAACAGCAACTTCATTGGATTCATTTGATACAGTTCCAAATCTTAATATTGGTGTTCAAAATGCTTATAGTGTAAATAGTGGTTCATTTACAGGAGAAATCGGAACAGAACAAATTGATGAATTTGGAATCAAAACTATTTTAATTGGACATAGTGAGAGAAGACATATTCTAGGCGAAACTCAAGCGCAAATTGCAGCAAAATATGAGTTTTATAAAAATTTAGGGTATAAAATAATCTATTGTATTGGTGAGCCTTTAGTTGTTAAAAATTTTGGATTGAAAAAAACTTTAGAATATATCTATGAGCAATTCATAGGTATAGATACAAATTATGATAATTTAATACTTGCTTATGAACCAGTTTGGGCAATAGGTACGGGTGTTACTGCAACTATGGAAGATATTTTAGATGTACATACAGCCATAAAAGAAAAAATTCCAAAACCACTTTTATACGGTGGAAGTGTAAAAGTAGAAAATGTTAGAGAAATTTGTCAAATACCAAATGTTGATGGTGCATTAATAGGAACTGCTTCTTGGAAAGTTGAAGATTTTATTAAAATAATAGAAAATACAAAGGATTTATAAAGATGTTAATGGAAGGTAAAAAAGGTGTAATTTTAGGTGTTGCAAATGATAAGTCTATTGCTTATGGTATTGCAAAAGCTTGTAAAGCTCAAGGTGCAAAAATTGCGTTTACATACTTAAATGACTCACTTAAAAAAAGAGTTGTTCCTATTGCTGAAGAGTTTGAAAGTGGTGATTTAGTTTATCCATGTGATGTATCAAAACCTGAAGAAATAAAAGCATTAAAAGAGTCTTTAGAAAAAGATTTAGGACAAATTGATTTTATTGTTCATTCTATTGCATTTGCTCCAAAAGAGGGATTGAGTGGAAGATTTTATGATATATCAAAAGAAGCATTTGATATTGCAATGGATATTTCTGTTTATTCATTAATTGAAGTTGTAAGAGAATTAAAGCCACTATTATCAGATAATTCTTCAATTTTAACACTATCTTATTATGGTGGAGTAAAATATATTCCAAACTATAATTTAATGGGTGTTGCAAAAGCAGCATTAGAGATGACAACTAAATATTTAGCTGAAGATTTAGGAAAAGATGGAATTAGAGTAAATGCAATTAGTGCAGGTCCAATCAAAACTTTAGCCGCAGCTGGAATTAGTGATTTTAGATTTATGCTTAAATGGAATGAAGCTCACTCTCCATTAAAGAAAAATGTAACTATTGATGAAGTTGGAAATTCTGGAATGTATCTATTAAGTGACTTAAGTAGTGCAGTTACTGGTGAAATTCATTATGTTGATGCTGGATTTAATATTATGGGAATGCCAGCTGTTGATTTTGATGAAAATGGAAAGCCTACGATTGCTTGGAATGGCACAGACCGTTAAAAAAAAAGCCAACTGTTTGGCTTTTTTAGGTTTGTGCGAGATGATGGTCGTAGCAAATGCGAAGCCATCATGTCAGAGACTGATAAATTCAATATAAAATTTTACTTTTAAATTTAATGAAATTTTAAATTAAGATTTTTAGGTATAGGTAATTATAAAAAATGAGTATAAATTTTAAAGAGTTAGCAAACAAATATCAAACACCGTATTATGTTTACGATTTTGATCATATAACAAAACAATATGAAGAGTTAAAAGGTGCTTTTAGAGCAAGAAAATCACTTATTGCGTATGCAGTTAAAGCAAATTCAAATTTAAGTGTTATAAAACATTTGGCAAATCTTGGTGCTGGTGCAGATTGTGTTAGTATTGGTGAAGTTAAAAGAGCTTTAAAAGTTGGAATCCCTCCTTATAAAATTATCTTTTCTGGTGTTGGAAAAATTGATGAAGAGATAAAACAAGCTCTTGAACTTGATATTTTAATGATAAATGTTGAGAGTGATGCTGAATTAAATAGAGTTGAGTTAATTGCAAAGGAACTTGGAAAAACTGCAAGAATCTCAATAAGAGTAAATCCAAATATTGACCCTCAAACACATCCATATATTTCAACTGGTTTACATGAAAATAAATTTGGAGTTGATATTGATACAGCAAAAAGAATGTATATTCAATGTAAAAACTCTCAAAATCTTGAGCCTGTGGGAATGCACTGTCATATTGGTTCACAACTTACTCAACTTCAACCAATAAAAGAATCTGTAAAAATTATTACAGATTTAGTAAGAAATTTAAAAGCTATAAAAATTGAATTATCATTTATTGATGTTGGTGGAGGACTTGGTATTGTTTACAAAGATGAGACTTTAATTGATACAAATGAATATGCTCAATCTATTTTAGAAAATATGTTTGGTTTAGATATTACAATTATTTGTGAACCAGGAAGATTTATGGTTGGAAATGCTGGAACATTTGTAACAAAAGTATTATATGAAAAAGTAAATGGAAATAAAAGATTTGTTATTGTTGATGGAGCTATGAATGATTTGATTAGACCATCATTATATAATGCTTATCATAAAATTGAAGTATTAAATGATAACAAAGAGTTTAGTGATTGTAATCTTGTAGGTCCTGTTTGTGAAAGTGGGGATTTCTTTGCTAAAAATGTAGAGTTACCAAAAACGCAACATAATGATTTAGTTGCTATTTATAGTGCTGGTGCTTATGGATTTACAATGGCTAGTAATTACAATACAAGAGGAAAAGTAGCTGAAATTGCTATAGAAAATGGTAATGATAGATTAATAAGAAGAAGAGAAACTTTTGAAGATATTATTGCTTTAGAAGAAGAGTTTATAAAATAAAAAGGTTGTTTATGAATAATGAAGATGGATTATTAGAACTTAGAAACAAACTTGATAATATTGATAATACATTACTTGATTTAATAAATCAAAGAATGAAAATTGTTCATGAAGTTGGAGCTTTAAAAGCAAAAAGTGGAGGGGCAATTTATAGACCAGAAAGGGAAAAATCAATTATTGATAGACTTGAAAAAATCAATAATGAAAATGCTGGTCTTTTAAATAGAAGTGCAATCGAAGCTTTGTTTTTAGAAATTTTTGCAATTTCAAGAAATATAGAACTACCTGAAAATATAGCCTATTTAGGACCAGAAGGAAGTTTTACTCATCAAGCAGCTGAGAGTAGATTTGGTGCTATGAGTTCATATATTCCTATAGGTTCAATTAAAGGAGTTTTTAGAGAAGTTGATACAAAAAAAGTGAAATTTGGTGTTATTCCAATAGAAAATTCATCAAATGGAATAGTTACTGATACTATCAACTGCTTAAGAAATTACAATCTAAAGATTATTGCTGAAGTCGTTTTAGATATTCATCATACATTAGCAAGTACATGTGATAAAGTAAGTGATATAAAAAGAATATATTCTAAAGATATTGCTTTTGACCAATGTAGAAAATTTTTAGAAAATTTTGGTTTAGATGAAGTTGAACAAATTCCAATAGAATCAACAACAAAAGCTGCAAAAATTGCAGCTAATGAAGCAGGAAGTGCAGCAATTTGTCCACATGTTGGAGCAAAATTAAATAATCTTCCAATTTTATTTGAGAATATTGAAGATAAGGATAACAACAAAACTAGATTTTTTATAATTAGTGATTTTGAAAATGCTCAAAGTGGAAATGATAAAACTTCAATTTTAGTAAAATTCCCTGATAGACAAGGAGTTTTAGTTGAATTTTTAACAGATTTTAATAATGCAGGAATTAATCTTACAAAAATAAAATCACATATTGTTGAGGGTAATTCAATTTTCTTTATAGATTTTGATGGTCATAAAGATGACGAAAATGTTAAAAAAGTTTTAGAAAAACATAAAAATAGTGTTAAAGTTTTAGGCTCTTATGTTAAAGAGATAAATGATATTTAATAAAAAATAGGAAATGTAAATGCAATTTAATCAAGTATTAGAAAATGTAACAACTTATGAAGCTGGAAAACCAATAGAGTTAGTTGTTAGAGAATATGGTGTTAATCCAAATGATGTTATAAAGTTAGCTTCAAATGAAAATCCTTATGGAAGTAGCCCAAAAGTTGTTGCAAAAATTCAAGAATTAGCAAAAAATATGTTTGTTTATCCTGATGATTCAATGTATGAATTAAAAGAAGCACTTGCAAAGAAATTTGATGTTACAAATAAACATGTAATCATTGGTTCTGGAAGTGATCAAATTTTAGAGTATTGTGTTCATGCAAAATGTGAAAAAGATTCAAAAATTCTTATGGCAAAAACTACTTTTGCTATGTATGAAATTTATGGAAAACAAACAGGTGCAA
>ERZ724518.405-NODE-405-length-18405-cov-27.041744_pt1 | contig 18405 bp, 20 predicted proteins | sample MGYA00376051_ERZ724518 | MGnify/ENA primary metagenome ERZ724518 (study PRJEB28724, sample SAMN07190885) | wastewater metagenome | isolation source: influent of sewage treatment plant in Hong Hong | place: Hong Kong | collected 2016-03-17 ... | reverse complement strand
CCCTTACAGTGTTCATAATCCACACCTTTCATCTCTTTATTTCTTGCAATAATTGATGTATCTGGACAAAATATCCAACAATTTTGACAATCAATACAGGTCTCAGAATTCCAAACAGGTTTGATAACTCTCCAGTCTCCAACACTCATACCTTTTGAACTAGTTTCTGAATATAGTCTATCTTCTGGTTGAATATCTGCTATGTTATAATCTATTTTACCATCGAATGTGTATAAAGCAGCACCAAGTACTAACTCATCCCATCCCATTTCACTTATTGGTTTACTCATTTTTTATCCTTTTAGTGAACTTCGTCAAAAGCTCTTTGGATTGCTACCATATTTGCTTCTATTAGATTTGGTGGCAACTTTTTTAAAACACTTTTCATTTTATCTTTAAAATATTCCATTTCATACATTCCACTAACTTTCATAAATGCACCAAGCATTGGAGTATTTGGAATAGCTTTTCCAATAGTATCTCTAGCTATTTGGAAACAATCAAGAATAAATACTCTATCTTCTATACCTTGAAGTTTTGGAACTAAAGAGATTAGTTCTTCTTTGCTAAGGTGGGTAGTAATAATATATTTTGTAGTATCTTTCCCATTAGCTGTAATATCATCAGTAATTGCGAGACCTGGATCTAGTATAAAAACGAAATCAGGTTGCATGTATTTTTCATGGTTTAAAATAACTTCATCATCAATTCTATTGTAGGCAGTCATTGACGCACCTCTTTTAGCTGAACCATAAAATGCAAATGCTTGAACTTGTTTACCAGATTCAGCAACAATAGATCCAAGACCTTTAGCACCTGTTACAGCACCTTGACCTGCACGGCTATGCCATCTAATTTCTAACATAGAGGCTCTCCTTAATTATTAATATTAAATTTGACTTAAGAAATAAAATTAGTCTTTCACATTATAGATAATATAAACTTAATTTTACATTTAATTATTGGTGTTATTAAATAATTAATATAAAAATTTAAGTTATATATAATATTAAGAAATACTTTTAATAAATCTTACAGCACTCAAAGAATTATCCTTAATATATTCTGTATATTCCTTTAACTCTTCCTTTTCACCATATCCACATAACACTCCAATAGAATTGACATTTGCTTGTTTTGCAGCAATTAAATCTAATTTTGTATCCCCAATCATCCAAACTGTATCTATATCTTTATTGTAATTCATCTGTTCAAGCGTAATTAAAATAGGTTCAGGATGAGGCTTTGGATTTTGTACATTTTCTCTCCCCGTTACTATTTCAAAAAATTGGGCAATATTGAAATGTTCAAGTAAAGGCATTGTGTACATTCTTGTTTTTGTTGTAACTACACTGACTCTTGCAATTTCTGAAGCTAGTTCAAGTGCTTCATAGGCATCTTCCAAAAGTGTAGTTTGTTCTTTGGAAATAATTTTATATCGGTTTTTATAAGCATCTACAAAATCCCAAACTTTTGACTCATCTACTCCTAACTCTTTATACATAATATCAAGAGGATAACCAATTAGTGATTTTATGTTTTCATCATCTCCTTTAAAATTGAAATTTAATTCATTAAAAGAGTGTTTAAAAGTTGAAACTATTGCATTTGTTGAATCAATTAAAGTTCCATCTAAATCAAAAAGTATTATTTTATTTTTATTCATAAATTTTATTCCTATTATTTTTCTATAATCCAATCTTTTTGGTTGTGCATTATTCCAACAAAAGATGGTTCAACATTTTTTATATCTTTATTAACTACTGTTATCCCATCTGGAATATATAGAAATAAATATGGTAGTTCATTACTTATTATTTTAAAAATTTCTTTATAAATAATTCCAAGTTCATCTCTATTTATTGTGTGGCTACCTTTTTCAATTAGTTCATCAACTTTTTGATTGTTATATGAAACCAAATTAAATCCACCCAATTTAGAACTTGAACTATGCCAAAGAGGATAAGCATCAGGCATTAGTGCAAGTGACCAACCCAAAAGAACAGCTTCAAATTTTCGTGGATGAACAACTGTATTTAAAAATGCTTGCCATTCCATAACTCTTATTTTCATAATAACACCAGCTTTTTGCAACTGATATTGTAAAATTTGAGCAGTATTTATTCTTATATCATTCCCTGTATTTGTAACTATTTCAAAAGTAAAAGGATTTTTTTCATCATAACCTAACTCTTTTAATAGTTTTTTTGCCTTTTCTATATCTTGATTTATTGGTTTTACTTCTTCATTGAAAGCAAAAGAATTAGGTAAAAAAGGTCCATTACAAACTTTCCCATATCCAAAAAATAAAATATCAACTAGCTCTTGCCTATTTATTGCTAAAGATAAAGCTTGTCGAATTTTTATATCTTTAAATTTTTCATTTTTTAGATTGAATCCCAAATAAGAGTATGAAAAACTAGGTTTTTGTATGATTGTGTAATCATTCCTAAAATTATCATCAAGTTGTCTATCAACCTGAATTGGAGTTAATCCTCCAAGGTCAAGTTTTTTTTGTTTTAAATATAAAAAAGAGGTGTTTGGGTCTGGTAAAAATTGATATAAAATTCTTTCAATTTTAGGAATTCCTTCAAAATAGTTTTCATTTGCAATTAGTTCAATATCTTGTCCTGTTTTAAACTCTTTTAGTTTATATGAACCTGTTCCAATTGGATTTTTATTAAAAGAACTAATCATCAAGTCTTTTTCATCTTTTAAAATATGATAAGGTAAAATTCCGACCATCCATGTCTCTAATGCTTTGAAGTAAGCTTGTTTATAAATCACTTCAATAGTGTAATCATCTAATGCTTTTACACTTTCAACTTGCATAAAATTTGATTTTATAGAATTAAATACTTTTGGATCAATTATTTTTTCATAAGTAAAAATCACATCTTTTGATGTGAATTTTTCTTTATCATGCCAAAGAACATCTTCTTTTAATTTTATAATTAATTTTGTAGGTGTTTCAAAGTTATAAGATTTTGCTAAATCAACACTTGGATTTCCATCTTTATCATATTTAAATAAGCCATTAAAAAGCCAATCAGATATTTCGCTACTTGCACTATCATTTGCTAAAATGGGATTTAGTCTGCTTGGACTTGAACTCATTGATAAATTTAAAGTACTTGCACTTAAGTAAGTAAGAATTAATAGGTAAAAGGTTAAGAATTTCATAAAGTATTGTATAGTTTTTTTATAAAAAAAGGCATAAAAAAAGGGAGCAACTTTCGTTGCTCCCTTTTTTGTAAAAAAGAAGAGATTCTCTTTTGTATTCCAAAAATTATCTTTTTGAAAATTGAGAAGATTTTCTTGCTTTTTTCTTTCCGTATTTTTTTCTTTCAACAGATCTAGCATCTCTTGTTAATAAACCATAAGGTTTTAAGATAGTTCTAAATTGTTCATCAAAAGCAACTAATGCTCTTGAAATACCATGTCTAGCAGCATCAGCTTGAGCTGAATAACCACCACCAAGAGTTTTTACAACAATGTTTACAGAAGTTTCTTGTTTAGCAACATTTAATGGTTGCATAACTCTTTTTTTGATTGATTCATGTCCACCTAACCAAGCATCAAGAGTTTGACCATTGATTGTTAATTGACCGTTACCGTTTTCTAACCATACTTTTGCTATAGCTGTTTTTCTTCTTCCAGTTGCGTATACTTTTGCCATTACTCTTATCCTTTAATTTGCGCAGTATGAGGGTGTTCACTTCCTGCATATACTTTTAATTTTTTTAACATAGCTTTACCAAGAGTAGTTTTTGGAAGCATACCTCTAGTAGCTAATTTGTATAATTTTTCTGGATTTTTTTCAAACATTTCAGACATTTTGTGAGTTTTAGTACTTCCAAAGTATCCTGAGTGTGTAAAATAGTTTTTACTTTCTAATTTTTTACCAGAAAATTTTGCTTTTGATGCATTTATAATTACAACAAAATCTCCGCAGTCTACATTTGGTGTAAAACAAGGTTTGTTTTTCCCTCTTAAGATAGTAGCAACTTCTGTAATAATTCTTCCGAATACTTTATCAGTTGCATCAACTACTATCCAATCTCTTTCGATTTCGTTAGCATGTGCCATTTGAGTAAATTTCATTTATTTTCTCCGCTTTTTTAATGAGGTGGAATAATAGTGTAGTAATACTTAAAAAATACTTAAATTAAGTAATTTTTAATATTTTATATAAAATTCAGAGCCTTTTTCAAGTTCAGAGCTTATTTCAAGTTTAAAATTATGTAGATTAAGAATTGATTGTACAATAAAAAGTCCCAACCCAAGAGAATTATTCCATCCATTATTTGAAACTCTATAAAATTTATGATTAATTTTTTCTAATTCATTTGCCTCTATACCTATACCTTTATCAATAATGCAAATAGAAGTTTTTGAAATACTAACAATAACTTCCTTTTCTGAATATTTTAAAGCATTTTCTATTAAGTTTGAAATAGCCATTGAAATTAATGTTTCATCAACTTTTAGATGTATATCCTCTCCAGAAATTAATATTTGTCTATTTTTATATTTATCTTTTAAATCGCTAATACAGGTTTCAATTAATTTTTTCATTGAAGAAGGAATTAAAAGTAATTCTTGTTTCCCTTCCTCAAGTTTCAATGTAAGTCTTAATTTATCAATAATTTGGGACATTTTATTTGAATTTGTATAAATTTTATTTAGAAACTTATTTTTCATAGCTTGAGGCATTTGTTCATCATTTAAAATAGTTTCACTATATCCTGAAATAATTGCAATTGGATTTTTAAATTCATGAGAGATAGCAGAAATAATTTCATCTTTTTGTCGATTAGACAGTTTCAGTTTTGCAGTTTGTTTTGCTTTTTGTTTCTCTTTTTTTGAAAGTTTTATAGCAACTTTATTTAAGAGTTTTGTAATTTTATAAAATTCATAGGTATATGTAGAATTTAGTTTAAAAGACTCTTTTTTATTTGATAATTGAATTAAAAAGTGCAAAATAGTATCAGTCTCTTTTTTTATTCGTAAACTAATGAAGTAAGTTGCTAAAAAAGCTATGATTAAAAAAAATGTAATATACATAAATATTTCAAGTGTCAATTTCATAAAATTATCGGTAATTTTATTTGTATAATCAGCCATTCTTATATAATATACTGTTTCATTTATAATAATTTTTTTTGCAATGTATAGAAGTTCTTTATTTATGGTTTCAGAAAGTCTAGTATTTTTACCAAATCCTGTGTTTTTTGCTTGAATAATTTCAATTCTATTTGAATGGTTATTTATATCAGATAAATCTTTATCACTTTCTGCAATTACAGTCCCATTGTCATCAATAATTGTAATTCTAAGATTGAGTTCTGAATGTAAAGTTTTTACTATATTTCTAATATTATTTAAATGGTTAGTGTCTTTTAATACAATAGATAAAGTATCAATATTTTGTATTAGACTTTTTTCTATTTGATTAAGATATAAATTCTTTGCCCAAAAATATGTAACTAAAGTTAGAGTTATAAGAATTGCGGCAAAAATAGTGATATAAGTTCTTAGAAAAAGTTGATGAATCTTTAACAAAAAATGTAACCCTCTCCTCTAATTGAACGAATATAATCTTTTTTACCATCAGGATCAATTTTTGCTTTTAATCTTTTGATTGCAACATTTACAGTTTTTTCCTTTTTTTCAAAAGAATCTTCCCAAACACTGTTTAATAAATGCTCTCTAGTCATTAAAATATCTTTATTTTTAATAAATTCAAGTAATAAATCATGCTCAAGATGAGTTAATTCTATTTCTTGTTCATTAATATAGAATTTTTTATTTGAAGATTTATAGACTATATCTTTTATTTTTAAAATATCAACTTCTTTTGAACTTCTTTTAATTACGGCTTTGATTCTTGCACATAATTCTTTTAAGTTAAATGGCTTAGTAATATAATCATCAGCATAAGAATCAAAGCCTTCAATTATATCTTCATCATTATCCTTTGCTGTTACATAAATAACAGGATTTGAATAGCCTTGTTTTTTTATCTCGTTTATAAACTCCGTCCCTTCAATTCCAGGAAGATTTCTATCCATTAAAATTAAATCTATTTTTTCTTCATCTAAAACTTTTTTAACATTTTTATCAATAGTTAAAAACCCAATTGTTTCATAGCCTTCTTTTTGAAGTGTATATTCAAGAAGCTCTAAAATATCTTCTTCATCTTCAACAATTAAAATTAATTTATTATTCATCTAAATTTGACTCTTTTGTGGTTACTATTTTTTTATTTGGTCTTTCATCATCATATTCAATTACTGTATCTTTCGAAATTTTAATAACACCAGGTGAAAACTTAATTGCAAGAATTCTAAAGATGAAGAAGATAAATATTACAAATAGCAAAAATGTAATATCAAAATAATCTCTATTTTTATTTGTTGATAAAATAATTACATCACGAATTAAAAAAATGATAAAAATGTCAATAACGTATCTTAATCTTAAAGCTTCTTTTTTGATAAAATCAGAAATCATTTTCACAACTTCCATAATAACAATAAACTCTAACATCATAATAATGGCTTTATAAAAGTCCGTTCCTACAACAAAAATTCCAATAAAAATAATTGTTGCAGCTAGAACTTCGAAGTTTGTACTAAAGTAGTTTTTTATTTTGTCTATAGCTTTTTTCATGGAGGAATTGTATCATAAAAATTATGATTGTACTATATCCCCTCCAACCTGTGCAAACTGTAATAAATTTGCGATTGAAACAGCTCTATCAGCAATTTTTTCCAATCTTCTTAGGCTACTTAAAATATCAAAATATTCTTTTGATAAATCAAGATTTTTAGAGATTAGTTTTAAAATATTTTTTTCTATCATTAAATATAAATCATCTGTTTTACTCTCTTCTACAATAACTCTATGATATTTTTCTTCTATATGCTTAGGATTTGTTTCATCAATTATTGAAATAGAAGTTTGAAGTGAAAGAATCGCTGATCTTAATAATGGAACAGCATATTCTAAAATCATACTTGTATTTAAATCATCTGAATATGATTTTTTAAATGTTTTTGCAAAATCTTTCGCGTTTGAACCTGTTCTTACAAGTTCATTTGTAATTTTTAAGAATGAAACTAACTGTCTTAAATCTTTTGCTTCGGGTGAATACAAAGCTAAAGTTGTCACGATGATATTATCAATTTCGTTTGATTTAATTAGAAGTTTTTTTTCTGTGATTTCTACATTCTTTAATTCTTCAATTTTTCTCTCGTCTAATGCTTTTAAACATATTTCTAATGCTTCAACGACATCAACACCAATTTTTAAGATTTCATCTTTAATACTATTTAATTTTGTTTCATAAGGTTTTAACATTATCCAAATCTCCCTGTAATATAATCTTCTGTTTTTTTATTATGAGGATTAACAAAAATAGTTTCTGTTTCGTCATATTCTATTAGTTTTCCCAAGTGAAAGAATGCAGTATAGTCAGCTACACGAGCTGCTTGTTGCATATTGTGAGTCACTGTAATGATTGTATAATCTTGCTTTAATTCAAGCATTAAAGCTTCAATTTTTTCTGTACTTATTGGATCAAGCGCACTAGTTGGTTCATCCATTAAAATAACTTGTGGTTTAATAGCAATTGTTCTTGCTATACAAAGTCTTTGTTGTTGACCACCACTTAGACTAGTACCAGGATTATTCAATTTATCTTTTACTTCATTCCAAAGACCTGATTTTATTAAAGAAGTTTCAACTAACTCATCACACTCTTTTCCTTTTTTTACAATTCCGTGTTTTAATGGAGCATAAGCTACATTGTCATAAATTGATTTTGGAAAAGGATTTGGTTGTTGAAAAACCATTCCGATTTTTTTTCTAACGCTTACTTCATCCACATCCTTATCATAGATGTTTTTATTATCAATAATGATTTTCCCATCAATCTTAACTATTGGAATTAAATCATTCATTCTATTGATACATCTTAGAAATGTAGATTTACCACATCCTGAAGGACCAATTAGTGCTGTTATTTTGTTCTCATATAGATTTGCAGTAATATCAAAAAGTGCTTGATTCGTTCCATAATATAGATTTAGGTTTTTTACTTCGATTTTTGTTTTATTATCATTTTTTATCATTAAATTTTTCCTTTTACCATTTAACTTCGAATTTTTTTCTTAAATAAATTGCTATTGTATTTAGTGAAATTAATATTGTTAATAACACCATAATTCCAGCAGCAGTTTTTTCTATATACATACCCTCAGGCATTCCAGCCCATGTAAATAATTGAGCAGGCATAACAGTTGCTGCTTGAGTTACCATTGAAGGTGCATCAGGGATAAAGGCAATCATTCCTATAATAATTAATGGTGCAGTTTCTCCCATTGCATGAGCTAGACCTAATATAGAGCCTGTTAAAACTCCTGGAAAAGCTAGGGGTAAAACATGATCTCGTGTCACTTGAATTTTATTTAATCCTAATCCATAACCAGCTTGTCTAATATTATCAGGAACGGCTCTTAATGCAGCTCGTGAACTAACTATAATAATTGGAAGAGTCATAAGCGCCAAAGTTAATCCTCCAACTAAAGGGGAACTTCGTGGCATTCCAAATAGATTAATGAAGATTGCAAGACCTAAAAGACCAAATAAGATTGCAGGAATTGCTGCTAAATTATTTATATTTATTTCTATAAATCTTGTAAATTTATTATCATCTGCAAATTCTTCAAGATAAATTGCTGTCATAACTCCAATAGGAAAAGCAACAAGCATTGTAATTATTAGAGTTAAAATAGAACCAATTATTCCTGAATATAAACCTGCATATTCAGGAATTTTAGAATCACCATTTGTAAAGAAAATAGTATTAAACTTTTTTTCTATTAGTCCTTTAGAATATAATTCATTAATAAAAGCAATCTCTTTTTCTTTTAATTTGTAATGATGACCTTTTAAATATTGGTCAACTTGGTCATCTGCTAAAACCCAAATATTTTGAGTTGTATTCATAAGTTGTGGATTTTCTTTTAATAAGTGAGGAATATCTCTCAGCCATGCTCTTGAAACAACCTCTCTATACTCTTTTTCAACTGCAAATCTTGTATCTTCAATTGATTTTTCATTAAAAGTTATATCAACTTTTACATAAGCAACACTAAATGCAGGTATTCCTTTACCTACGATATCAAATAAAAAGAAAGCTAAAAATGCAATAGAAAAGATTAATGAAGTTAAAGTAAATTTTTTAAATCTTGCAGCACTTGTATGTCTTGCTTTTAATGATGGGTCATAAAATGGATTATGTTGTTTGTTTTTCTTTTTTCTTGTTATCATAATGTATTCACTTTGTATTTTTCTTTGAATTTTCTAATTAAAGATAATGAAATCATATTTAGAATTAGTGTAACGATAAATAGGATTAATCCTAAAGCAAAAGCAGAGAGCGTTTCAGGTGAATTAAACTCAAAATCTCCAACTAATGAATTTACAATAGTTACAGTTACCGTTGTCATATCTTCAAGTGGATTCCATGAAAGATTAGGTCGAAGACCTGCTGCCATAACAACAATCATTGTTTCTCCCAATGCTTTTGATAAGGCAAGAAGAGAAGCTGATATAATTCCTGGCATTGCGGAAGGTAAAACAATATTTTTTATAGTTTCTCCGTGTGTCATTCCCAGACCAAATGCAGCTTTTCTTTGAGAATCAGGAACGGCACGTATTACATCATCTGAAAGAGATGAGATAGTTGGAATAATCATAATCCCCATTACAATTCCAGATGCAAGTGCTGAGTTAAAAGTTGCTTCCAATCCAAATGTTTCAGCTACTTTTACAACTAATGGCGCAACAGTTATAGCAGCAAAAAAACCATAAACAACACTTGGAATTCCAGCAAGAACTTCAAGTATAGGTTTTAGATAATCTCTTGTTTTTGGACTTGCATATTCACTCATATAAATAGCACTTCCAAGTCCAATAGGAATTGCAACACCTAAAGCTATAAGTGTTATCACAAAAGTTCCTGCAAATATTGGCAATGCACCAAATTGGCTTCCTATAACACCAGGTGACCAAGTAGCCCCTGTGATAAAATACCAAAAGCTTCTTAATTTGAAAAACTCTATAGCTTCAAATAAAATTGAAAATAAAATTCCAAAAGTAGTTAAAATCGAGATAATGGCAGCACTAACTAAAGCAAATTTAATTAGTTTTTCATTTAATTCTCTTTGTTTTTTTCTTGATTCAAAAGTGCTCAATACTTTTGCCTTTGTATTAAATTTAGTTAAAATTTTAAGTAAATTTGGTTACAAGATGGTTACAGTTTATAAGATGCTAGAAATAGGTTTATTTGAACCTTTTGAAGCCTTTTTTAAAGCATTTAAAGTATTGTCAAAATCAGATATATTTGATTGAAAATTTATTTCTATAATTGCACAAGATACACTTAATAAATCAAATTTTCTTTCCATATTAAATCTATCTTTTGAAATGATAAAACCATTTCTTTTATCTTCTTTTGTATAGATGTTTTTTGCACTATTTTCAAACTCTTCTTGAATATCTGATGTTAAATTAAAAACTTCTTGATATTCATAATTTCTTAAACCAACAAAAAAATCATCTCCCCCAATGTGAGCAATAAAAGCATCTTTAGGATATCTTTTTTGTAGAAGTTCTGAAAAAATTAAAATAGCTCTATCTCCTTGTCTAAATCCATAAATGTCATTAAAAGGCTTAAAATTATTAAAGTCAAAATATATAATATGCGTGATGTTTTTTTGGCTTTTTTTCAAAGTTTTTTCTATAAATTTTTCAATTTGATTATTTCCAGGAAGTTTTGTAAGAGGATTTTGGTTTGTAGCAATTTCAATATTCCTTTTATATGATAGAGTCAAAAGAGAATTTAGATTTATAAATCCTTTGTATTTATTTGATTCAGTTATAAATATTCCCAATGAATTATTAGAATTTAAATTATACATTTCAAGTATTTTATCTATACCCCATGATATTTCAACGCATAAGGCAGGTTTTATGTATTTAATTAATGAAGATGAATAGGTTTTGTTTTGGGCAAGAGATAATCCATACTGAGAATAAGAGATTTTTTTTATATCATTTTCATAAATAATTCCCAAAAGATTATCATACTCATCTATAATAGGTACAAAATTATTTTTTGTAGATTCTTTAAAATGAACAAATAAGTTATATAAAGAAGTATCCACTTTTAGTGGAATTATTGGCTCTATGAACTCCTCATCGATTGAAGAGTTACCGTTAGCCCTCTTGTCTTCACTTATCAAAGTTACAATATCACTATAAATAGCTAAAATTTCATCTATATTTAAAGTAGGTCTTTGTACTAAATATCCTTGTATAAAATCTGCACCAATATCTTTACACGTATAAAATTCCTTAATTGTTTCAACGCCCTCTGCGACAACTTGCATTCCCATAATATGAGCCATTTCGATTATTGATGAACAAAAAAGTTTTTTCTTTGAGTCTTGATCTATATTTGATACAAAAAATCTATCAAGTTTTATGATATTTGCTTCACTAAAATATAAAAGTTTAAGCCCTGAAACTCCAATACCAAAATCATCAATAGCAATTGAATAATCACTTTGTTTGTATTTCTGAATCATGGTAGAAAGTGCATTTTGTTCAATTGCAGTTCCTTTTTCACTTAGTTCAAAACAAATTCTATCTTTATTTAAATTATATTCTTTTAGAATCTTTGCAGTATTTCCTTGAGAATATTTTTTATTATAAATTATTCTATTATCTAAGTTATAAAACAGTTTTAGATTATCTAGTTTAATTTGTGAAAATTTCTTAATAGCTTTTTCTCTTAATTGTAAATCTAATTCATATAAAAAATCATCATTAAAAGCTAAATTAAATAAATCATCGATATAGTTTAACCCATCAATATTTTGCACATTTCTAATAAGTGCTTCAACTGCATAGATTTTGCCACTATGAGAATAAATAATTGGCTGAAAAGCATAATCTAATTTTTCAATTATTTGTGTCCACTTTGACATATCTTTCCTAGATAATATTTCATTACTAAGTTTTTATCTCTTCGTTCGCGTAAAACAGATAAAAACTTAATAATAAAATATTTAAATTATAAATAAGAGAAAGAAGAGAAAAAAATCTCTTCTTAATAAAATTAGTGTGTTAATTGTTCAATAGTTAGTTTTTCACTATTCATAACTTTAGTTCTTGCGGCATCTCTTACTTTATCATCTAAAATAATTAAACCAAGTTCTCTTAAAATTCCATCTTTACCAATCATTTTTTCAGACATAAATAAATTTGTATATTCTTTAATCGCTGGAACTTCTTTTAAGTGAGCGTTTTTAATATAAAAATACATAGATCTAGCAACTGGATATTTACCTGTTGAAATAGTTTCTGCTGTTGGAGCAATATTATCAACTGTAATTCCCATAACTTTATCTTTGTTTTCTTCTAAAAATGAATATCCAAAAATACCAATAGCTGCATCATTTTTAGTTAACTTTTGTACGATTAAGTTATCATTTTCACCAGATTCTACATAAGCACCATCTGTTCTGATAACTGAATAAGCTTTATATTTTTTATTTGCTGTTTCATCTGCTTTGAATAAATCTGTATAAACTGGCATTTTCTCGAACACATGTTGTAATACTAATTCTTCAAAAGAATCTCTTGTTCCTGAAGATTTTGGAGGTCCATAAACAGTAATTTCTCTATTTGGTAAAGATGCATCAATATCTGACCATTTTTTATATGGGTTTTTGATTAATGTTTTTCCATCAGCACTTGGAACTTCTTCTGCAACTGCTAAAGCTAATTGAGCTTTCGTTACATTGAATCCTTTTACACTTGCAGATTGAGCAATTGCAATACCATCAAAACCAATTAATGCTTCAGTGATATCAGTTACACCATTTTCTTCACACGTTTTTAATTCTTTGTCTTTTATTCTTCTTGATGCATTTGTGATATCAGGAGTATCTATTCCCGCACCTGAACAAAATAGTTTCATTCCTCCACCTGTTCCTGTTGATTCAACAACAGGAGTTGGGAATTTTGAAGTTGAACCAAACTCCTCAGCTACTGAAGATGAAAAAGGGTAAACAGTAGATGAACCAACAATTTTAATTTGGTCTCTTGCACTTAGAGTTGTTGCTAACAAAGCACTTGCGATTAAAGCCATAGATGTTTTTTTGAATATCATTTTTTTCTCCATAAATTTTTATGTCGAAAGTTTAATGATTCTTGGTTACATTTTGGTTACTCTAGAAATATTGAAAGAGGGTGTTATTGGGTAATTTTCTTGAATTTTTCTTCAAATTCTTTATATGTTCTTACAAAAAGTTCTTCACAATCTTCGGGCTTATAAATAACAGCATTAACCCAAATTTTATTTTCTTGAATTTTACAAAAATTTAAAGTAGTATAGAATTTATGATTTTTATAGTGTATGTAAGTTGTATTTAGTTCTATCATAGTAAAAAAAGCTAATGGATTATAATCCATTAGCCTCGATAAGTCTAGATTGATGATCAGTAATAAGAGGATCAATTACTTCATCAAATAGACCATCATTCATGATGTAATCAAGTCGATAAAGAGTTAAGTTAATTCTATGGTCACTAATTCTATTTTGTGGATAGTTATAAGTTCTAATTCTTCCACTTCTATCACCAGTTCCTACTTGCTCTTTTCTTGTAGCTCCTTCAGATTCCATTTTCTTTTGCATCTCAATTTCATAAAGTTTAGCTTTTAAAACTTTCATAGCTCTATCTTTATTTTTGTGTTGCGATTTTTGGTCTTGGTTGGTAACTACAATTCCAGATGGAATATGTGTGATTCTAACAGCAGAATCTGTAGTATTTACAGACTGTCCACCATTTCCACTGGCTCTCATAACATCAATTTTTAAATCATTTGGATTGATTTCAACTTCAACATCATCAACTTCAGGCATAACCGCAACCGTAATTGCTGAGGTATGAACTCTTCCTTGAGATTCTGTTGCTGGAACCCTTTGAACTCTATGTGTACCACCCTCGAATTTTAATTTCGAATAAACGTGATCACCTTTTACAAGAATTACAATTTCTTTGTATCCATTTGATTCACTCTCACTTGAACTCATAATTTCAACTTTCCAACCATTGTTTTCTGCATATCTTAAATAACCTCTGAAAAGGTCACCAACAAATATTGCAGCTTCATCGCCACCTGTACCAGCCCTTAACTCTAAGTAAATATTTTTATCATCATTAGGGTCTTTAGGAATCATTAAAAACTTAATTTCATCTTCAAGTTTTGGTTTTCTTATTTCTAATTCTTTGAGTTCTTCTTTTGCTAAATCACCAAGTTCTGGATCATCAAGCATCATCTTGTTTTCATCAATGTCATCCATCAATCTAACATATTCTCTAGCTTTAGTAACAATAGGTTGCATATTTGACTGTTCCTTCGAAAGATCAGTCATTCTTTTTATATCATTTGTAATATCAGGAGCCATTAATAAATTATTAATTTCCTCGTATCTATTAATAAATGGTTGTAGTTTGTCTTTTAGCATATATTATATAGCGTTAACTTTTACTTGTAATCTACTTACTTTTCTTGAAGCAGTTCCTGATTTTAAAACACCTTTAGATACACAATGGTGTAGGTATTTATTAGCTGTTTTCATAGCCTCAAGAGCTTTTTCTTTGTCAGCTGTTTCTATTGCTGCTAATACATTTTTAGTTACATTTTTGATTCTAGTTTTATAAAATCTGTTTCTTTCTGTTTTAATCTTTGTTTGTCTAGCTCTTTTTTCGCAAGATTTGTGATTTGCCATTTTTTTTAACCTCTTTGTAAAAATTTTAAGGGTAGAATATTACCTAAAGTAACTTAAACAGAGTTTAATTTTAGGAAGATTTAATGAAACTATTCGGAACAGATGGAGTTAGAGGAAAAGCAGGTGATTTTTTAGATGCAATGACAGTGTTGAAATTAGCAAAAGCAGCAGGTATATATTTTAGGAAACATTCTACAACGAAAAAAATACTTGTTGGAAAAGATACAAGAAGAAGTGGATATATGATTGAAAATGCACTTGTTAGTGGATTAACGGCTGTTGGTTATGATGTTATTCAAATAGGACCAATGCCAACTCCTGCTATTGCATATTTGACAGAAAGTATGAGATGTGATGCTGGAATAATGATAAGTGCTTCACACAATCCTTACGAAGATAATGGAATCAAATTTTTTGATAATCATGGAGACAAATTAAGTGTAGCTTGTGAAAAAGCCATAGAAGAAATCTTTAATGATAATGATTTGATGATAAATGAACAAGTAACAGGAAGAGAAATCGGTGCTTCAAAAAGAATTGACGATGTTATTGGAAGATACATTGTTTCTATCAAAAGCTCTTTTCCTAGAGACTTGAATTTAACAGGATTAAGAATAGTTCTTGATTGTGCAAATGGAGCTGCTTATAAAGTTGGGCCTACTATTTTACAAGAATTAGGTGCAGATGTAATTGTTGTAAATAATAAACCAGATGGCTTTAACATAAATGAAGATTGTGGAGCTATGCATCCAGAGCATATTGGGAAAATTGTAAGAGAATATAGAGCAGATATTGGTTTAGCACTTGATGGAGATGCTGATAGATTAGTTGTTATTGACGAAAAAGGTGAAGTTGTTGATGGCGATAAATTAATAGGAGCATTATGCAACTATTTATATGAACAAAAATTACTTAAAGGGAATGGTTGCGTGGCAACTGTTATGTCAAATAAAGCTTTAGAAGATTATTTAGGGAATAAAGGAATCGAACTATTTAGGTCAGATGTTGGGGACAAATATGTTCTTGAGGTTATGAAAGAAAAAGGCATTAATTTTGGTGGTGAACAAAGTGGGCATATAATTTTTTCTGATACTGCGAAAACAGGAGATGGATTAGCTTCTGCTTTACAAGTTTTAGCTCTTATTTTAAAATCAAAGAAAAAAGCCAGTGAAGTTTTAAATCCTTTTGAACTATATCCTCAAATTTTGCATAATATGAAAGTTACGGAAAAAATTCCTTTAGATAAAATAGAGGGTTTATCTGAAATATTAAAACCTATTAGAGAAAAAGGAATGAGAGATTTAATTAGATATTCAGGTACTGAAAATAAGATTAGAATATTACTTGAAGGAAAAAATAAAAAAGATGTTGAAGATGGAATAGAGTCTTTAAAATCATTTTTTAAAAAGGCATTATGAAAAAAGAATTAAAATTTGCAATAACTATTTTTATAGTTGTTTTTATAATAGACCAAGTTGTTAAATATGGTTTTGCAAACTTGAATTGGAATGTTGATGGTCCATATATGTCTTTAACTTTAGCATATAATTATGGAGTTGCTTTTTCAATGTTTGCTTTTTTAGCAGATTATTTAAAATATATTCAGTTAGGAATAGTTTTAATAGCAGTTATTTATTTGATTAAAAATGAAGAAGTTTTTAAAGAGTATTATATTCCAATAGCTTTACTTTTTGCGGGAGGATTATCAAATATTTTAGATAGATTCACTTATGGTGGAGTAGTTGATTATTTTTATTGGCATTATGGTTTTGAATTTGCAATTTTTAATTTTGCAGATGTGATAATAGATTTAGCAGTTGCGATAATTATTTATAAACAAATTAAACAATCAAGAGAAGAAAAAAAGCAAAAAGAGATAGAATCTTAGATTTTTGTAGCTTAAAATAAATTTAGCTATAATCCAACAAATTTTAGAAAATGACAGGAAAAAGTAATATGGGTCAAACAATAACAGAAAAAATTTTTAGTGAGCATGTAGGACATAAAGTATATGCAGGAGAAATTGTAAGAAGTTCGATTGATATGGTAATTGGAAATGATATTACTACTCCAATTTCAATAAAAGCATTTGAAGATGGTGGTTTTGAAAAATTAGTAAATCCAGAAGGTTTCGCAATAGTTTTAGACCATTTTATACCCGCAAAAGATATAGCTTCAGCTAATCAAGCAAAAATCTCAAGAGATTTTGCTTATAAACACAATTTGAAATATTTCTTTGATGAAAAAGATATGGGAATTGAACATGCACTTTTACCTGAAAAAGGTTTAGTATTACCAGGTGATGTTATTATAGGTGCAGATTCACATACATGTACTCATGGTGCTTTAGGAGCATTTTCAACAGGTATGGGTTCGACTGATATTTCATTTGGAATGATTACAGGTGGTAACTGGTTCAAAGTTCCTGAATCAATCAAAGTTGTATTTAAAGGAAAACCAGCTCCTTTTGTAACAGGAAAAGATTTAATCTTAGAAATCATTAGAATACTTGGTGTTGATGGAGCTTTATATAAAGCTTTAGAATTCACAGGTGATACAATCCAATATTTATCAATGGATGATAGATTCTCTTTATGTAATATGGCTATTGAAGCAGGTGCTAAAAATGGTATTGTTGCATATGATGAGATTACAAAAGAGTTTTTAGATTCAAGAGAATCTTTAAGAGCTGAACCAAAAATTCATTATTCAGACGAAGATGCTACTTATTGTCAAGAAATAGTTATTGATGTCGAAAAACTAGAACCAGTAATTGCGTATCCATTTTTACCATCAAATGGTCACTCAGTTTCTCAAGCTGTAAGTGATAATATCAGAGTTGATCAGGTATTTATTGGAAGCTGTACAAATGGAAGATTAAGTGACTTCAAAATTGCAGCAGAGATTTTAAAAGATAAAAAAGTAGCACGTCATGTAAGACTTATTTTAACTCCAGGTACTCAAAAAATCCTAAGAGATGCCCAAAAAGCTGGATACATTGACACTTTAGTTGATGCAGGTGCTGTTGTATCGAATCCTACTTGTGGAGCATGTTTAGGCGGATATATGGGAATTTTAGGTGATGGAGAAGTTTGTATCTCTACAACTAATAGAAACTTTGTTGGACGAATGGGTTCTAGAAGCTCAAAAATTTATTTAGCAAATAGTGCCGTTGCTGCTGCATCTGCAATTTCTGGATATATTACAGACCCAAGAAGCTTATAATGACTGATTTACCTTGCGTAATTTTATGTGGAGGTAAAAGTTCAAGAATGGGAGAAGACAAATCTCTTCTTCCTTTCTCTTCTTCAAATAGTTTAGCCCAATTTCAATATGATAGATTGAAAACTTTTTTTAAAAATATCTATATTTCTTCGAAAACTGATAAATTTAATTTCTTAGAAAAAGATAATCTTATTTTAGATAAAAATCAGGATGTATATTCTCCTATTTTAGCTCTTGAAACTATTTTTGAGAAATTTATAGATAAAAAAATATTTATACTAACAGTAGATACTCCTTTTATCTCAATT
>ERZ724518.401-NODE-401-length-18510-cov-13.942780_pt1 | contig 18510 bp, 17 predicted proteins | sample MGYA00376051_ERZ724518 | MGnify/ENA primary metagenome ERZ724518 (study PRJEB28724, sample SAMN07190885) | wastewater metagenome | isolation source: influent of sewage treatment plant in Hong Hong | place: Hong Kong | collected 2016-03-17 ... | reverse complement strand
ATTTCTCTTTTACCTATAATCTTTTTTTGTGACATAATAAACCTCTCTAAAAGAATATTATATCACAAAATAATTTCATAAAAATATGAAATTTATTTTCTACTATCCACTGCTTTTTGTAATATTTTAATAACATCTTCCAAATTTTCATAAGGAATATGTGATTTCCATTGAATATCTTGTCCATTTAAAGATATACCGATACTTACGATATCTGGAGTATCTTTTCCGTAAGGTTCAGTTACATTTGAAATAGAAATTTTACCTTTTTTTGTACCAGCTAAATCTAATGTTCCTAGTTCTGTAATAGTTGACATATTAAATCCTTTTTGTTTTATGAAAATTTTACAACAATAAACTTTTTTTTAATTAAAATTAAAATATTTCAGATGAAGGTTCTGCTAAATAAAAACCTTGGAATTCATCAATACCTAATTCTAAAGCCATATTAAATACCTCTTCAGTATGGATATATTCAGCAATAGTTTTTATATCCAATGCCCGACTAAATTCCACAACTGATTTTACCATTTCATAAGAATTTTTATCCTTATTAAGATTCTTAATTAAAGATCCATCTAACTTCAAATAGTTTGGTCTCATTTTTAAAATATGTGCAAAATTTGAATATCCTGTACCAAAATCATCAATTGCAATTTTAATTCCTTGATTTCTATACTTTAAAATAAATTCTTCTAACAAACTATAATCAGTAATATAATCACTTTCAAGTATCTCAAATACAATTCTTTCTTTATCTTTTACTTCAATTTTTGCTAGACTTGCATCTAAAGAGTTTATAAATTCATTGTCTAAAATATCTTTAAAACTTAGATTTATTGATATTTGCTTATCTATTTTTGTTAAATCTTCTAATGCTTTAGAAATTACCTTATATGACAACTGCAAATATTGTTTTGTTTTAACCGAAACATCTAAAAATAGATTTGGACTAATATAGCTTACTTCACCATTTTCATCTTCATCTCGTATTCTCATTAGAGTTTCATATTTAACAATATTTTTATTTTTATCGAAAATTGGTTGATAAAAAGGTACAACATTATCAGATTTTATTGCATCTTTTATTTTTTCTTTCCAATAAATAGATTTTTTAATCATATCTTTTGTATCTATTTCATTGTTATATACAAAAAATGGCATATTATTTTTTTTAGCTCTTTTTAAAGCAATAGCTGCTGTTTTTATTGGTTCTTCTTGTGCTATTGAAATACCTAAAGTAATATTTATATAAATATCTATATCTAATTCTTCCACATAAATTGAAGAATATTTAAAAACATTACCTAGCTCTTGAATAAATTCCCCATATTTAGTAAATCCCATCATTCTATGATCACATAATCCGTATACATTTCCATAAATTCTATAAACTGTAACATCATATTTTGATGCAAATTCTGTTAATACATTTGCAACTTTTATTAAAACAGTGTTTCCTATAGAAAAACCATAAAGTTCATTTATATCATCAAAAGAATCAATATCAAGTAATGCAATTGAAATAAAATCATTATTTTTAATATCATCTTCTAAGGCATATCTATTTTTTAAATTCGTAAGATCATCATAATATAATCTACTTTCTATTTCTTTTGTTTTTATTTGAATTTGTTCTTCTATAGCTTCACTATTATTTTTTGCTTGATGAACTAAAGTATTAATTTGTGAAGTTAAAAAACTAAGTTTATTTTTTACTTTTTCAGGATTATTTGGAATTAGATTTGCATTTTGGATTTCTTGAATAATTTTATTAATAGGAACAATTATTTTAAGTGTTATAAATATCCCTATTAATATCAATGCACTAAATAAGAAAATTGAAGTTTCAAGAATTAATAGATTAATTCCATCAGTAGACGAAAGGAATTCTTCTTCGTATATTGAAGAAACAATATATACATTTAAAAACTGATTATAATCTACCCAAGATATTTTTTTATATTTGAAATTATTTAAATCATCAACTCTATTCCAGTTATATTGAAGTGGCTCATTCTTTTTATAACTATTTTTAATTTCATCAAATAATTTCTTTCCATTTGATAACACAACTTGTAATTCTTCTTGATTTCTAAATTCACCACTTGGATCAAAAATAATTTTTCCACTATCACTAATTAAATATACATGACCAAAATCACCTAAGGCAAAAGTTTCAAGCATACTTTCTAACTCTTTTGTTAAAATATCTTTATCTTGAATTTCTGTAGATTTATTATTTACTATTTTAATAAACTTGTCGAAATGACTTTTTGTATTACGTATTTCTGTTTGAATCAGATAATTACTTACTTTTGGTGATAAAAAAAATACTACGAAAAGAAGATAAGATAAAACACTTAAAACAATTAAAAGTGATATCTTTAAAAATATTTTATTTGTCACCTTGTGCCTTTTTTAATTATAAGATATTTGCTATTCTTTCACCAAATTTTATATTTTTATCAGTTAAATCATCTATTTCAACCATTTCATTTTCCCAAAACATTACAACTGTAGAACCCATTTTAAAATATCCTAAACATTCACCTTTTGATATTTCTATATTTTCATAAGTATAAACTTTCATCTCTTTTGCATTTGTATTTGTTTCAACTCTATTTTCAAATTCAAATACCATTTGTCCAACATTTAATGCCCCAACAAATACCATATAAAATATTTTTCCATCTCGTTCACATTCTAAAATAACTCTTTCATTTTGAACAAAAAGTTCAAATTCTTTTTTAAGATACTTTAAATTTACAGGATAAAGTTTTCCAGGAACATGAATCAGCTTTAAAAGTTTAAAATCACAAGGGGCATGATATCTATGATAATCTTTTGGAGATAAATAAAAATTCATAAAAGAACCATTTTTTATTCTTTCAAAATTAGAGCTACAATAGTAAGTCAATAATTCCTCAACACTATACTCCATACCTTTAATTTGTAAAACAATATCATTTTGGATTTTTCCACATTGTGTGATAAAGCTATCTGTAGGTGAAATAATAACATTTTGAGCTAAATCTATTTCTCTTTTTATAATTAATTCTCTAGTAAATAAATCATTTAAAGATTTATAATATCTAGCGTGTTTAAATTCACTCATATTTAAACCCATTAATTTTACGTAACTTAAATTTATTAATTTTTGAATAAATGAAGGGAACTCTTTCTTCGCAAATTTCCCAAAGTTTAAAGAGATTAGATTTGTTATATGCATTATTTTCCTTTTACTGTTATCGGTTATAATAATTCTATCTATTTTTTCTTCTTAAATTGCTTTAATAGAATTTTTTAGATACTCTTCATCTTTAAATAATTAATTTCCAAGGAATATTTTATGTATAAAATAATTGTTTCTAATCAGTGTGAATGCTTTAAAAATAGTGAATTAAAGAATAATTTAACATTTGAATCAAAAGATGTTGCCTTAAGTAAAGCTATAGAGATGAAAAATATTATGAATAATGAGTTTTGTAAAAAACATCATTTTGAATTACAAGAAATGTTTAATAATTTTGTTATTTCATTTTATAGTGAAGCAAGAGATAATTGCTGTGGAAATGGTTGTTGCATGTAAGCAACAACTATTTCTTAGGCATTAGTACGTACATTTTACCTTTTTCTTTCATTCGTCCTGCGTAGTCAAAAGCATTATCTCCAAATCCCCAGAAAAAATCTGCTCTAATCTTACCTTTAATAGCTCCACCAACATCTGCTGCCACCATTAATTGATTAATTGGTTTTTTATCAACTGGATTTGTTGTATTTAAAAAAACTGGCATTCCAAGAGGAATAACACTTCTATCAACAGCTATATTTCTTTTTGCAGTTAGTGGAGAACCTAAACTTCCTGTGGCACCTTGATTAGACTTTTGAAAAAATACATAACTCTCATTTTGATTTAAAACCTCATCCATTTTTGAAGGATTTTTATCTAAATAACGTTTCATACCCTGAGCAGATAATTCATCTTTTGTAATGTAACCGCGATTAAGCATATACATTCCAATACCTTTAAATTTTCTTCCATTTTGCTCAGCATATCCAACATTTATTAGTTCCCCTGTATCCAATAATACTTTTCCTGAACCTTGAACATGGAGTAAAAAAACATCAACTTTATTATCTACATAAACAATAGGTTCAAGCTCTTTACTTGGATTAGTCTCTATTTCTTGTCTTGAATCATAAGGAACTACTTTATTTCCAACTAATTTCCCTCTTAATTTATAACTTTTTAAATCAGGATAAATTGATGTAAAATCAACTATATACATATCTTTTGGAGTTTTATATAAAGGGTATTTAAATCTAGCAGTTTTTTTCAAACTACCATATAACAAAGGCTCATAATAACCTGTTATTAATCCTTCATCTGAAGAATTTTCATCTAAAAGTTTATAAGGTTGGAAATTCAAAGTAAAAAATTTCTTTCCATCTGTTTCAGATTCTGCTTTTAAACAAACACTTCTAAATAATTCATTATTTTTTGATCTTTTACAATCTTTTTTGAAAACTTCAAGCGCATAATTTAAATCATCTTTGAAAAATCCATCAATGTCATTAAAACTCACAGCTTTCATATTCTCTGTAGTTACTTTAGTTGGTGCTTCCACAACTTTTTCTTCTTTTGGAACTACTACTTCTTCTTTCATTGTACAACCTGAAAAGAATAAAGTTGTAATAATAAACATATATATAATTAATTTCATAGGCAACTTCTTGATGTTAATGGGGTCGAATGTACTTCTTTTAATCCACACTCTTCACAAATAAATTCAACATCATTTATACCAGAACAGCCATGGTTTTTAAGTATATTTGATTTTATTATTTCAGATCTAAATGTAGTATTTGTTTTTTCATCAAAAAAAACTTTTGCAGTTTCTCCACAAGAAGGGCATTCACCTTTGAGTAATCTTTGTACTCTTGAGGTTTTATTTTTAAAATATAAAAAGACAGAAAAAATAACTATTAAAAATAGTATTAATAAAAAAAATATGTATTGCATAAAGTAGAGATTTACTCTACTTCAGCGTCGATAACGTCGTCATCATCTTTTTTTGCTTTTTGGTTTGGTTGAGCACCTGCTTCACCACCCTCTTTTTTATACATAGCTTCTGCTAATTTATGAGATTTTTCAGTTAATGTTTTTAATTTAGCTTCAATTTCTTCTTTTGTAGCATTTTCATTTTTTAGAACTTCTTCTAATTCAGCTGCTGCATCAATAATTGCTTTTTTCTCTTCTTCACTAACTGCTTTTTCATTTTCTTCTAAAGTTTTTCTTGTTGAATGTAAAAGAGCATCTGCTTGATTTCTTACTTCAATTACAGCTTTTTTCTTAGCATCAGCTTCTTTATTTGCTTCTGCTTCTTGAACCATTTTTTCTTTTTTTTCATCACTTAATCCAGAACTTCCAGAAATTGTAATTTTGTTCTCTTTTCCAGTTCCTTTATCTTTTGCAGATACATTTAAAACACCATTTGCATCAATATCAAATGTTACTTCAATTTGAGGAACACCTCTTGGAGCTGCTGGAATATCTGAAAGTTCAAACATACCTAAAGATTTATTATCTCTTGCAAATTCTCTTTCACCTTGAGAAACGTGAATTGAAACAGCTGGTTGATTATCATCAGCAGTTGAGAATACTTGAGATTTTTTAACAGGAATTGTTGTACCTTTTTCAATTAATTTAGTCATAACTCCACCTAAAGTTTCAATTCCTAAAGATAAAGGAGTAACGTCTAATAATAATACATCTTTAACATCACCTTTTAAAACTCCAGCTTGAACAGCTGCACCAGCTGCTACAACTTCATCAGGGTTTACACCTTTATTTAAATCTTTTCCAAAGAAATCTCTAACAACTTTGTTTGCTTTTGGAAGTCTTGTAGATCCCCCAACCATGATTACTTCTTGAATTTCATCTTTACTTAATCCAGCTTCTTTTAATGCTGTTTTGATGTGTTCTAAAGTTTCTTCAATTAAATTTTCAGTCATAGACTCAAATTTTGCTCTTGTTAAAGATTTAACTAAGTGAACAGGACCTGCACTTCCCATAGAGATAAATGGTAAGTTAATCTCTGTTGATTCAGCAGATGAAAGCTCTTTTTTAGCATTTTCAGCAGCATCTTTTAATCTTTGTAATGCCATTTTGTCATTTTTAACATCAAAACCATTCTCATCTTTAAACTCTTTTGCTAACCAATCAATAATTGCATTATCAAAATCATCTCCACCTAAGAAAGCATTTCCATCAGTTGAAAGTACTTCAAAAGTTCCATCACCAATTTCTAAAACTGTAACGTCAAAAGTTCCTCCACCTAAATCGTAAACTAGAACTTTTTCTTCACCTTTTTTATCTAAACCATAAGCTAAAGAAGCAGCTGTTGGCTCATTGATAATTCTTAATACGTTTAATCCTGCAATTGTTCCAGCTTCTTGAGTAGCTTTTCTTTGTGCATCATTGAAGTATGCAGGAACTGTAATAACAGCATCTGTTACAGTTTGTCCTAAATACTCTTCTGCATCAGCTTTTAATTTTCCTAAAATTTTTGCAGAAATTTCTTGAGGAGTATATACTTTTCCAGCGATTTCAACAGCAGCAGCACCATTTCTATCAACAATTTTATATCCAACTTTTGATTGAGCTGCTTTTGCATTTGGCTCGTCCATCATAAGACCCATAATTCTTTTAATAGAATAAATAGTTTTTTCTGGATTTGTAATAGCTTGTCTTTTTGCTGGATCACCAACTAAAACTTCACCTTTATCTGTAAATGCAACAATAGAAGGAGTTGTATTTTTCCCTTCTTTATTTGGGATAATTTTTGCTTCTCCACCTTCATAAACTGCAACACAAGAGTTTGTTGTTCCTAAATCTATACCAATTACTTTACTCATTTTTTATCCTTATCAAGTTTTATTTTTATTTTTAATTTATATCTTTTATCATCTATCTAGTTTAAAGACATTTCGGTCAAAATTTTAGTTTGCGATACTAACCATCGATGGTCTTAATAACCTATCTTTTAACATATAACCTTTTTGTAACTCTGCAACTATTTGCCCTGATTCGTGATTTTCACTATCAACTTGCATTACCGCATTGTGAACATTTGGATCAAATTCACCGTCTGTTTCAATTTTTGAAATATTATGTTTCTCAAAAGTTGAATTGAAATTTTTAATTGTAAGTTCAATTCCTTCTTTTAATTTTCCTAATAATTCAGCAGCATCTAAATCAACATTTGCTGATTTTAAAGCCATTTCTAAAGTATCAATTGGAGCTAATAAATCTTTTGCAAATTTTTCACTTGCATAATCAATAGCTTGGTATTTTTCTCTTTCAAGTCTTTTTTTAATATTTTCAAAATCTGCATGAACTCTTAAATACTTATCTTCACTCTCTTTTAATTGCTCTTCAAGTTTTGCAATTTTATCTTCTAAAGTCTCTTCTTTTTCAACAGATTCTTCAACTACAACCTCTGATTGAACATCTTGTTCAACAGCTTCTTGTACTAATTCTTCTTTTTTTTCTTCACTCACATTTATCTCCTAAAAAGTTGTAATTTTTTCATAAAAATATTCATAATCTTTTGGTAACTCACCAATAACCAACATCTTTACATCTTCGTTATTAATTTTACAGTAATTACAAATTCCAATATAATTTGCAGGTAATAATTTATCAAAATATAAACCCTCTTTTAACTCATCTAAAATTTGACCTTTTAAAAAGCTATTTATTGTATATTCATCAAAATCATAATTTAAAGCTAAATTTAAAAACTCTTTATAATTGAAAATCTGAAAATCTGAATTCTGCAAAGTTTGGTTTATAGATTCGTAAACCTCGTAAGCACCAACATCTTTTGAAACTTTTGTAATATCTTTTAAATCTAAACCTATCATATCATTCAAAAATCTATAAAGTGCATCTGAATACTTTACACTAATGGCAAATGAAGAAAATTCTAATATCATATATCTATTTTCTACATTCAAAATATTTTTTAATATATCAGATTTCTCTTTTTTTATAAAAACAGACAGCCCTATATTTGAGGCAAAATATTCTAATGCTCGTAAATTTATACCTTTTAGTTTAAAATTAAGTTTTGTTTGCCAATATTGTTTTAAAGCTTCAGTAGTTGGAGTCCTTCCACTACTTATATGTTCTTGTGCTAGATAACCCTCATCTCCCAACTTTTTAAAGTAACCCCTAATAGTTGCAGGAGAATAAGTAATATCGTACATAGATTTTAATTGAGTCGAACCAATTGGCTCAAGATGCTCAATATAAGCTTTAATAATAGACTGTAACAAAAACTCTTTTTTATCTATCATTTTTACGACCGTTCTCATAATTTAGCACTCAGTATCTTAAACTGCTAAAGAATTATAACCTATTGAGTCTTTATTTGTCAAGTACTTTATTTTAATTTTTTTAAATTTAAGTAAGGCTCAAATAATTATATGTTAGATTAATAATATTGTAATCAAAGGAGTAATAAATGTCATTCTTTTTTAAATCTTTATTAATTGGAATATTATCTACTCAACTTTTTTCTTCAGAATTTATTACTATTGGAACTGGTTCTGTTACAGGTATTTATTATACAACAGGCGGAGCAATTTGTAGATTAGTAAATAAATATAAAAATGATTCATCAATTAAATGCTCAATTGAATCAACTGAAGGTTCATTATATAACTTAAATGCTGTTAATAATAAAGATTTAGATTTCTCAATTGTTCAATCAGATATTCTTTATCAAGCATCAAATAATAAAAATCATTTCAAAAATTCTTCATATTCAAAAGTTAAATCAATAATGGCAATTTATCCAGAATTATTAACCTTAGTTACAAAAAAAGATGCCAATATAAATAATTTAATGGATATAAAAGGCAAAAGAATTAATCTTGGAAATAGTGGAAGTGGAAATGAAACAACTGCATTAACACTATTTAATGAAATTGGATTAACTAAAAGTGATTTAAAAGAAGCAGCAAGTTATAGTGCATCAGAAATGAGTGAAGCTTTAAAAGACAATAAAATTGATGGTTATTTTTATATGGTTGGTCATCCTACTTCAACTATAAAAGATACTTCATCTACTGTTAGTATTAAAATAATTCCCATTGAAAATGAAATTACTAATTCTTTAATAAAAAAATACCCTTATTTTGCAAAAGCAAATATTCCAGCTGGAATTTATAAGGGTCAAAATGATGAAATACCTACTTTTGGGGTAAAGGCTGTTCTTGTTGTAAATGAAAATGTAAATGATAAAATTGTTTATGCTGTTGTAAAAGCTATTTTAGAAAATTTTGATGAATTTAAAAAATTACATCCAGCTTATAGCAATATCACTAAAGAATCGCTGTTTGAAGGATTAAGTGCTCCTTTACATGAAGGTGCTAAAAAATATTATGAAGAAATTGGATTATTAAAAAATTAATTAATATTGGACTTTTGCTAAATAAAGACCATTTGCAATTGCTGGTAATTTAAAATTATGTTTTTCTACTTTTAATTGCTCTTTTAAATTATCAATTGTTTGCTTATTATCATTGATTGCCAATAAAAAGCCAACCATCAATCTAATTTGACTTCTTAGATATGAATTTGCAGTAAATTTGAAAACATATATATCTTTATATTTGTAAAATGCGGTATCAAATATCTCTCGAATAGTTACTTCTTTATCACTTCCTGTTTTATGGAAGTATTTAAAATCGTAAACTCCTATAAACTCTTTTATTGCACTTTTTAACAAATCTTCATCAATATTTTTAACATAAGTTATATATTTTGCATTAAAAGGATTTGTTTGTTTTGAAGTGATTAAATATCTATAAGTTCGCTTTTTTGCATGAAATCTTGAATGAAAATTATCTTCAACTTTTGAAATAGCTAATATTTTTATAGAACTTGGTAAATTCTTATTTAAAATCTCTTTTAATTTAAATAAATCTTCCCAATAATCAGGAACAAAACAATTAAATACTTGTCCTGTTGCATGAACCTCTTTATCTGTTCGTCCACTTAAAACAATATTTGTTTCAATATTTATTTTTTTAAATGCATATAAAAGTTTATCTTCAACCGTTTGACCATTTGGTTGTTTTTGACTTCCTTGAAAACAACTACCATCATAAGAAACTTTAAATTTTAAGTTCATACTTAATATTAATACTCTTTTTGTATCGTTTTAAAATATAAAATATAAGTCAAAAGCACCCAAAAAATTGGAATTACATATAATGCATGTAATAAAATTTTATCTCCGATAAATTTAATTACAACATAATATAAAACAATTGAAACTAAAGAATAAAACACTGCTTTACTTTTTTCATATCTTGGATTAAAATATCCAAATGTAATTACCAAAAACAATGAAATTGATGGAAAAAGTGAAGTTAAAATGTAAAATGTTAAATCATCTACATCTAATCCTTTTTGAACATTATTTTTCCAAAATTCATAAGAGTTTGTAAAATTATCTATTTGAGTATTTGATATAGATTCATTGATATACATTGATTTAAAGTCTATTTGATCAAACTCTTTTTCACTAACAACAAAAGCTTTCCCATCATTTAATTTGAAACTTAATGCTCCATTATTATTCTCAGTATTTAAAACAGCTGTTTTACTAATAATAAATTGGTCTTGTTTTGTATTTGTTTTAAAAAGCTTAACTTCCTCATATTGTTTTTCACTTTTTTCACTTATATATATCAGCCATTCTCCAAATTTTTGCCCAAATTCACTTGCTTTTACATTGAAATTTGCTTCTTTTTTCTTCTCATCTAAAAATTGTTTTGTTAAAAATTTTGTTTTAGGAATTAACCCAACTGAAATAATAAGTAAAATACTTGATATTATTAAAGTAAGTGGTAAAAATATTTTTAAAACATTTATAGGATTTAAACCAAATGAAGTAATAACAGTAAGTTCATATTCACCTGCTAATTTAGCTAATGTTATAACTAAAGATACAAAAAATGAAACGGGTAATGTAAAGAAAATAATTTGAGGAATAACATAACTAAATAGTGTAAATAATTCATAAAAGTTAATAGTTATTATAGATGTTAAAGAAGCTATCTTTACTAAAAATACAACTGATGTTATAAAAAATAATCCTAAAAATATTGGGAAAAATGTAATTGCTAACTGTGAAAATAAGTATTGTTTTAATTTCAATAAAAGACCTTTATAATTGTTTCTAAATCAAAAAAATATTCAGTAAAAAAACCTAAAACTAAATAAGGTATAAATGGAGTTTGGATATCTTTTTTTACAAAATTTGAATAAATTGCAGGAATTATAGCAAAAAATGCAGCTAAAAATATACTAAAAACTCCACTTGCTACTCCAAGAAGAATTCCTAACATTGCAATTATAGGAATATCACCTTCACCTAAGGCTTCTTGCACTTTCAAACTATCATCTTTTAAAATTCTTGATTTTATGTTTTGAATATAAAAAGTAATTATGAAATTTAATAAAACAAAAGCTCCTGAAAATAAAAAAGCATTTTTAAATGCCTCCATAATAGAATACTGTGTCGCAAAAAATGAAACTACTAAAGCTATTAAAAGTAAATAATCAGGCACTGCTTTATATTTTAAATCAATAAAAGATAAAACTATTAAAACATAAGATAATAAACACATAAAAATAAATTCTTGTGTTAATCCAAGTTTTAAAAATAAAGCTAATGTTAAAATACCTGATATAAATTCAACTAAAAAATATATAAAAGATATTTTTTCATTACAATAAAAGCATTTTCCTTTTAAAAAAAGATATGAGAAAAGTGGAATATTATGATACCAATAAATTGTATGGTTACAATTTGGGCATTGACTTTTAGTTAATATTGATTTATTTAATGGTAGTCTTAAAATTAATACATTTAAAAATGATCCAAAACAAACACCAAATATAAAACTAAATACCTCCAAATCGTCTCTCACGTTTTGCAAAATCACTTAAAATATCATCTAATTCAGCTTCATTGAAGTCTGGCCAATATGTTTGTGTAAAAAACATTTCAGCATAGGCATTTTGCCATAATAAATAATTTGAAAGCCTAACTTCTCCACTTGTTCTTATTAACACATCAACATCACCCATTCCAGCTGTATCAAGACAAGATTCCAAATTTTCTTCTGTAACTTCTAAATTTTGCTCATTTAATTTTTTTACAGCTCTTATTATTTCATTTTTTGAACCATAATTTAAAGCCAACACTTGAGTAAGACCTAAACAATGAGCCGTTTTGTCTTGTGTTTCAAATATAGTTTTTTGTAGACTATTTGAAAATCTAGTTAAATCTCCAATAGCTTTGAATCTAATATTATTTTTTAAATATACATCCAACTCTTTTTTTAAATATCGCTCAAGTAATTTCATCAAAAATTCTACTTCAAGTTTTGGTCTTTCCCAGTTTTCTGTAGAAAATGCATATAAAGTCAAATACTTAATACCAATATCTGAACAATATTGAGTAATCTTCCGAACAGTTTTAGCACCCTCTTCATGTCCAGAAGTTCTATTAAGTCCTCGCTCTTTTGCCCACCTACCATTGCCATCCATGATAATAGCGATATGTGATGGAATTGTATTATTACTCATTTGCACCAAACTCTTTTTCTAATTTTTCTAAAATATTAAGGGAAATATCCAGTTTTGTTCCTTTAAACTCAAAAGAAGAGTTTTTCAAAATCAACTCAATTTCATTTGTATCACTACCAAAATTATTGTTTTCATTTAATATATTTAGGCAAACTGCATCTAAATTTTTCTTTTCCATCATTGAAGTTGCACTATTTAATGCAGTTGTTTCATCCATTTCAGCTTTAAATCCAACTGTATAAACCCCTTCTTTGTCAAGAGATTTTAAAATATCTATATTTTGTTTTAATTCTAAACTCCAAGAAGTTCCTATTTGCTCTTTTTTCATTTTTCCATTTTGTGGATATATTGGCAAATAATCACTAACAGCAGCCACCATAAACAAATATGGCTTTTTCAAAATTAGTGTTGGAGTTGAGTTATCCATCAAAGTTGGTTTTGTAAGAATACCTTTTTTTGCTACCCTTAAAGAATCAACTAAATACTCATACATCTCAAGTGAACCATCTACTTTTATTAAATGAATACCTTTTGGTAAATTTTCATAACCACGAGTACTAACTAAACAAACCTCAGCACCTTTATAATACAAAGCAGTTGCCAGTGATGTTGCCATTTTCCCAGATGAAAAGTTTGAGATATATCTAACATCATCTATTTTTTCAACTGTTCCACCACCACTTAAAACAACTCTTCTATTTACCCAATATTCATCTTTTAACAGTTCTCTACAAGTTGCATCAAAAATATCTATTGGTTCTGCCATCGCTCCATCACCAACATCTTTACAAACTAACTCTTTTGTAACAGTTGAAACTATCTCAAAGTTACAAAGTTTTAGCATTTTTATACTTGCTTGAGTTAGAGGATTTTTTATCATATTTGTATTAGCAGCTGGACATAAAAGCTTCATTCTTGGATATGCAAGTGCTGTTTGTAAAAGTAGATTATCAGCTATTCCATTTGCAAGTTTATTTATAGTATTTGCACTTGCTGGTGCAATTACAAAAATATCTGACCATTTTCCAATATCTATATGATTGTAGTCTTGATTTTTGTCCCAATTCTCACTATTCTCATCTAAAACCCTATTTTGTGAAATTGCTTCAAAAGTAATTGGATTTATAAACTTTTTAGCAGCTTCTGTCATTATAACTTTTACAATAGCACCTGCTTTTATATAAAGTCTAATTAATTCTAACGTTTTATAAATAGCAATAGAACCCGTAACTGCAACCAAAATCTTTTTATTTTTCAATAGCATTTAAAACTTCTATTTTTTACTTGAAAAGTGTTTATAAAAATATCCACCTATAGTTTTTGCTTTTGCACGAGTTAGATACAATTCACCTTTTTTAACATCACCTGTTACACATGAACCAGCACCAATTAAAACATCATCTTCAATATTTACAGGTGCCACAAACTGTGTATCACTTCCAACAAAAACATTTTTTCCAATAATTGTTTGATGTTTATTTACACCATCATAATTACAAGTAATTGTTCCACATCCAATATTTGTTCCCTCATCAATAGAACAATCTCCAAGATATGATAAATGTCCAGCTTTTACACCATTTAAGATTGCTTTTTTAGTCTCTACAAAATTACCGATATGCGTTTTATTCAGTTCACTTCCTGGTCTAATTCTTCCCATTGGTCCAACATCACTATCAACTACAATAGAGTCTTCAACAACAGAGTTTGTTTTAATATGAGAATTTACAATTTTAGAATTCCCAAGCAGACTTACACCATTTTCGATGATTGATTCACCCTCAATTTGCACACCCTCTTCTATATAAATAGTATCAGGTAGTCTCATGATAACACCAGCTTTTAAAAACTCTTTTTTGATTCTATTTTGGTGGATTACTTCAGCATCAGCAAGTTCAACCTTTGAATTTACACCTTTAAAATTTTCCTCATTTACAACAAGTGGTTTTAAAACTTTTCCTTGCTCTATTGCCATTTCTATCAAGTCAGTTATGTAATACTCTTTTTGAGCATTGTTATTATTTAATTTTGGTAAATTTTCAAGTAAAAATTTTGTTTCAAACTGATAAATTCCAGCATTTGCAGTTGTAATTGCTAATTCTTGTTCTGTTGCATCTTTTTGCTCAACTATTTTTTTTACATTCCCATTTTCAATAATAACTCTTCCATATCCATCAGCACTTTGTAGTTCTAAAACAGACATAACTATAGTTGCATCTAAATCAAATTTTTTTAACTCTTCAGCTTGAATTAGTGGCATATCACCATTTAAAACTAAAACCTCTTCATATTTTGGCTTTATTCTCATAACTGCTCCACCAGTTCCTGGGTAGTTTGCATGGTCTTGGATTACAAAATTTATATTTGAAAAATATTTCTCCATCTCAGCTTGAACACGTGATGCTTGATGAAATAGTACAACTGTAATATCATCACTTAATTTTAAAGCCTCTTTTATAGAGTAATATAACATCGGTTTTCCAGAGATTTTATGCAATACCTTTGGAGTATCTGATTTCATTCGTGTACCAGCACCTGCTGCTAAAACTATTATAGATTTATTAAACATTTATATCCTTATTATTGTAAAACTTCATTAATTTCTTTTCTAAGATTTTCAACAACTTCTCTTACAGCTCGATGCATTTTGTCATCATTGATACTACTTGAAAGAAGTTTTTCTAATTTATGTTCTCTATTTTTAAAAAATTGTGCAACTTTTTTACTTTTTGGGTTGCGATTATACATTAAAACACCTGATGCAATAAGAGCAACTACTAATTTTGTATGTCCAAAAATTGCTGCATAATTTAACAGCGTAAATCCTGAACTATCAGGCATATTTATATCAGCACCAGAAGCAATTAACCATCTAGCAATTTTATAATTTCCATGCCATTGAGTATGATGAAGAGCTGTCCTTCCATGATTATCTTTTATACTTAAATCAGCTTTTTTTGTTAATAATTTTTCTACTACAATTAAATCATTTGACATAACTGCTTTATGAATTACTGTTTTTCCATCATTATCTTGGATATCTACATTAACTCTATATTTCAGAAAATAAACTAAACGCTCAAGAAACGATTCTCTTTCTCTTTTTTCTTTTAGTCTTAATCCATCTTCAACAAGATGCATTAAAGGGGTATATCCTCTTTCATCTTTTATATTTAAATTCAAGCCATAGTTAATAATTATTTTTAAAGTTTCGAAATCATTATATAAAACCATATCAAATAAAATATTTGTTCCATTTGATCTTTGAGCTTCAATATTTGGTTTATACGTAAGAACTTTTTTTAATAAAACATCATATTTTTCTTCACTCTTAACTGCAGATAATAAAGATGTACTTATTTTTTTAAAACCTTTTTGCATTGCAATTATTTCTACAATATCATCTACTATATTTTTTTCATCCGAATCTCTAGCATCAATATTTGCACCATGAAAAACTAAAAAATCTATCATCTTATAATTTGAATAGCCTTTTAATATTTCTCTGTAAATTATGTTTTTACCAAATTCATCACAAATATTAACATCTGCACCATAATTTAATAAAAATTCTACATTTGCAAAATTTTTACTTTCAATTTCTTTTTGTAATGAGGTTCTTCCATCTTCATGAATTTTATCAACCTCTAAACCATGCTCAACAAATAAAAGTGCTATAGGCATATAATCTTTATCAGGAGTAACTAAACTATATTTTCCAACTAACTCTTTTTGTGGATTTTTTTGTAAATCAAAAATATATAAAAGCTCATCAATTATATTTCTATGATGATTATCAACAAGATTTAGATTTATACCTTTTCTAATCAACAACTCAATTAAAGAGATATTTTTACTACCTTGTAATATTGCATTAAAAAGTGCATTTTGACCATCTTTATCAATAAAATTAACATTAATTCCATGCAATACTAACTCTGTAGCTATTGTCACATCATCTTTTAAAGCAGCTGAAAAAAGTGCTGTTTGACTATTATCATCAAGGCTATTTAGTGTATTTAAACTATTAATTACATCTTTTAAAATACCTAAATCTCCACCTTCAACAGCATAAAATAAGATTGTTTTTCCATATCCATCTTTTATACTAAAATCCATATTATAGTTCATTAGAATTTGGAAAACTTTGTAATTTCCTAAAAGAGCCACATCATGAAAAATTGCTCTACCTACACTATTTCTATGATTTATTGAATAGCCATTATCAAGTAAAAACCGAATCATCATACCGTCACCACGTTCAGCAACATCATCTAAAACAGTTTTACTAAATTTATTTTCTAAAGTTAAATCAGCGCCATTTTTTATAAGAACTTTTAAAGCTTCTAATTTTCGCTTAGCAGCAAGGGTAAAAAGAATTGTATTCCCTTTATCATCCTTTTTATTTAAGTCTATGCCTTTATCTATATATTTTTGAATTTTATTTATATCTATGTTATCTGATAATAATTCTTTATAAAAAGATTCTTCATTGATTTTAAAAAATCCAAACACTTTATTAAATCCTTGCACACTTTATGACTTTTAAACTATACTATTTTAGCCAATTTTTTATTAAATTGCTTTTCGTCTTCTTGACTTGAAACTTTTCTTATGATTATTTGATGATTTATCCTCTTTTTCCCGTCTTGGAAATGGTTTAGAAAAAGGTTTTTTCGATATATCATCTTCTATTAAGTGACCTTTTAAAGATTTTTCAATAAAGCTATTAAAAGAATTTCTTAAAATATATGCTTTATCATGATCTGGAAAAAGTTCTGGAAGCTTGTATGAAAGCCATAAATATAAAGATATTTTTTTAACTTCATCTTCAACTAAAAGCAAATCCTTTTGTGTAATAGCTTTTTTAGGCAAAGTAATCGATGGCTTATAGTGGCAAACTTTTCTTTTTATCACACTTGCAATATAAGCATCATAAGCCTGTAAAATAATATTGGATTTTGTTGTTATTGGAGCTTGTGCTAAAAGATATTTATCTTCAAGTTTTAGATTAAATCTTGTATCAACAATTTTTGCAGCTTCAATCATAGATGAAATATTTGCAGCTATAAAAGGTCCACTAAAATACATATTATCAGCAAAAAACTTTAATACTTTTGTTAAAGAGTTTGTTTTTATGTGAGCTGCTAATGCTTCAAGTTGAGCTGAATTTATCTTTACTTTAAATGGTGGTTTTATAGTTTTTATTGGTGCTTCAAACTCTTGAGCTACATGATCTAAAACATCTCTTCGTGTAGCGCCTAAATATCCAGCTTCAAAATGTCCATAACGCCCAGCACGACCTGCAATCTGTACTATTTCATTTACAGTTATTTTTCTTTTACTTACTCCATCAAATTTTGTATCAGTTGTAAATAAAATTGTTTTAATAGGAAGATTTAATCCCATAGCTATTGCATCTGTTGCTATTAAAATTTGGCTTTTTTTCTCTCTAAATCTTTTTGCTTCATCACGTCTAACTTCAGGTGAGAGATTTCCATAAATCACTGAAACTGAATATTTTTTCTGAAGTTTTTGTTTTAGTTTTAAAACATCACTTCTTGAAAATGCAATTAGTGCTGTTCCGTCTTCAAGTTTATCTAAAGATGTCCATTTAGGTAAAACTTTTAATTCATTTTTTCTTTGATGTTTTACAATTTCTAAATCTTCTTCTAAATATGCTGCAATTCTTTTTACTGCATCAAGGGCATTTACACTCCCTGTCATAATAATTTTTTTTGCTGGACAACCAATAATTGCATTTACCCATGCCCAACCTCGATCACTATCATCAAGCATTTGAACTTCATCAATAACTGCCACATCAACATCTA
>ERZ724518.398-NODE-398-length-18533-cov-12.723130_pt1 | contig 18533 bp, 16 predicted proteins | sample MGYA00376051_ERZ724518 | MGnify/ENA primary metagenome ERZ724518 (study PRJEB28724, sample SAMN07190885) | wastewater metagenome | isolation source: influent of sewage treatment plant in Hong Hong | place: Hong Kong | collected 2016-03-17 ... | reverse complement strand
AAACTGTTGCTCAGAAACTTCTTGAAAAAGGTGTAATTGTAAGAGATTTAACTGGTTATGGACAAAATGCAATTAGAATTACAATTGGAAGAGCTGATCAAAATACAAAAGTATTTTCACAATTAGATGACGTATTAGAAAAATTAAAATAAAGTATAAAATAAAAATGGAAATAAAAGATAAATCGTTAAAAGAATTAGAAACATTATCGCAAGACATAAGAGATAGAATTATTGATGTAGTATCAAGAAAAGGTGGGCATTTTTCATCAACACTTGGTGCAGTTGAATTAACTATTGGTATGCACTATGTTTTTGATGCTTTTAGTGATCCTTTTATTTTTGATGTATCACATCAATGTTATCCACATAAACTTCTAACAAATAGATGGGAAGAATTTGAGACAATTAGACAATTTGGCGGTTTAAGTGGTTTTACTAAGCCAAATGAATCAAAAGCTGATTATTTTGTAGCAGGGCATAGTTCAACATCTATTTCACTTGCAGTTGGTGCTGCAAAAGCTATTAAACTTAAAAATGAAAATAGAGTTCCTGTTGTTATGATTGGTGATGGTTCTATGACAGCTGGAATGGTTTATGAAGCTTTAAATGAGTTAGGTGATATAAAACTTCCTGTTGTGATTATTTTAAATGACAATGAAATGAGTATAGCAAAACCAATAGGTGCTATTTCAAAATATCTATCAAAAATTTTAGCAGGTAAATTTTATCAAGGATTTAAAACAAAAGTTGATAAATTTATTAAAAAGAATATGCCAGAAGGTACAACATATATAGCAAAAAGAATTGAAGAAGCAATGAAACTTATCACTCCTGGAATCTTATTTGAAGAGATGGGGATAGATTATATTGGTCCTATTGATGGACATGATATTGCTGAAATAATTGATACTTTAAATCTTGCAAAAGGTATGGGAAAACCAGTAATTGTTCATGCAAAAACAGTAAAAGGAAAAGGTTACAAAATAGCTGAAGGTCAACATGAACATTGGCATGGTGTTGGTCCTTTTAATGTTGAAGATGGAAAGTTTATAAAAAAACCTGCACCAAAATCAGCAACCGCAGTTTTTTCTGATGCTTTGAATGATTTAGCAATAAAATATGAAAATATCGTTGGAGTTACTGCAGCAATGCCAAGTGGTACAGGTATAAATAAACTTATGGAAAATTTCCCTGATAGATTTTGGGATGTAGCAATTGCAGAACAACATGCTGTTACTTCTATGGCAGCCATGGCAAAAGAGGGATTTAAACCATATATTACTATTTATTCTACATTTTTACAAAGAGGATTTGACCAAATAATTCATGATGTTTGTTTGATGAATTTACCTGTTGTTTTTGCAATGGATAGAGCAGGACTTGTTGGAAATGATGGAGAAACGCATCAAGGTGTTTTTGATATTTCATTTTTAAGATTTATACCAAATATGATTTTATTTGCTCCAAGAGATAATAAAACTTTAGAGTTAGGATTGGAATTTGCATATACATTAAATAGTCCAAGTGCTATTAGATATCCAAGAGGTTCATTTAAGGAATTAGGTTATGCTTCTACTCAATTTGAGTTAGGAAAAGCTGAACTTTTAAAAGAGGGAATATCAAATAAACTATTTATTGGATATGGTGCAGGAGTGAGTCGAGCTATAGATACTGAGAGTTTACATAATGAAGATATAGCAATATTAGATTTAAGATTTGTAAAACCTCTTGATAAAGATTGCTTAGTAGAATTAGCTAAAAAATATTGTAATTGGTATGTATTTAGTGATTCTCAAAGACAAGGCGGAGTTGCAAGTGCAATTTTAGAACTTTTAAGTGATGAAAATATCAAAAATGTAAATGTAACTTCATTTGAGTATGATGATTTTTTTGTTGAACATGGAGATACAAAACAAGTTGAAGAAAGTTTAGGATTATTACCAGAGCAGTTAGTAGCTAAAATCCTTTGATTTAGCTACAAAATTGAATTAATTTTTCAGCACAAAGTCCCATAGCTGTACTTTCATACCCAACCACACTTTTTATGTAAGGTTTACAAAAACCTTCAACCATAATAGCTCCAGCTTTCCCAAAACACTCACCACTTTGTAAATACTCTTTCATATGTATTTTGTCAAACTCTTTAAACTCATAAGTAGTAATTGAGATATCTATCAACTCTTTTTCTTTTGATTTATAAATCATGCAAGTTATAACAGAAGTTTTATTTTCACTTTGAAGTTCAAGCATAGCTTTGGCATCTGATAAATCTTTTGCTTTTCTAAGAAGTTTCCCTTCACATGTAACAACAGAATCAGCAACTAGTAAAGGCATATCTTCAACTCCATATTTTTCATAAAGCTCAAGAAATTTTCCTTTAGTTGCTTCATAACAAAATGATTTAGGATTTGTTGTTTTTATAGAGTCCTCATCAAAATCTCCACGATTTTGTATAAACTCAATACCAAAACTTTTTAAAATCAGTGCACGTGTAGCAGAATTAGAACCTAAACGTATCAAAACAAACCTTTTTTTATTTGGATTATACTCAATTTGTATATAATTGCTTTTTAAAATTTAGGTCATAAAATAAAGAGATACATGCAATTTTTATATAAAACATCTGGTATATTTATATTCTTATCATTTTTAACGACTTTATATTCATATTTTTTTAATAAGAATTTTTTAATAATTTCAGGAATTTTAGCTTGGATTTCTTTTATAATTCTTTTTAATACAATAAAAGAAAAAAAAATTATCTTGATTTTATTTGCATTAAGTATTTGTTCTTTTATTTTCTCTTATATTAATGATTTTAAAGTAGATTATATAAAAGTATTTACAGTAAATCAATATTTGCTTACATTGCTTATTAGTGTTGGTTTTTTACGATTAATTGCAACACCAAAAAAAGAAAAATCAACTCAACTACCAATAGGTAAAAATTCTTTTTTAAAGACATATTTAGGAGTGCATCTTTTTGGTTCAGTTATAAATCTATCTTCACTTGTTTTAGTGGCAGATAAAATGTACAAAAAAGCACCTTTGACAAATTTACAAGTAATACTTTTAACAAGAGCATTTGCAAGTGATGCTTATTGGTCTCCTTTTTTTGTTGCATTTGCAGCGGCAATTACTTATGCACCAAAGTTAAATACATCAATAATTTTATTAAATGGATTAGTTCTGGCTTTTGTTGCTTTTTTTATCACATATTTTGAAGTGCTTAAAAATAAACAATTAAATATTGAAGAATTTAGAGGTTATCCTTTATCTTTTGAAAGTCTATATTTACCATTTGTACTTGCTTTATTAGTATTATTTACAAATTATTATTTCCCAAATATTCAAGTAATAGTTTTAATATCACTTTTTTCAGTTTTAATTACCATATTGGTTTTACCTATAAAAAAGGGATTCAATCAATCATTTCTTAAATTAAAAGCACATATTATTGATGAATTACCAAAAATGAAAGTAGAAATGGGATTATTTTTAGTTGCAGGAATGTTTGGAATAGGAGTAAGTTCTATTTTAGCTGGTTTAGATTTTAAATTACCATTTGAAACTTTTGACTGGCAAATAGCATCTTTATTACTTTTTGTATTTATTGTTTTGGCTTTTATAGGTATTCATCCTATTATTACAATAGCGATTATTGGAAATTTCTTAAATAGTGCTAATCATACACTTTTAGCAGTAACTTTTTTGATGGCATGGTCTACAACTGTTTCTACGTCACCATTTTCAGGATTAAATTTAACTATTGTGGCTAGGTATAATTTTGATGCAAAAGAAATTTTTAAATTAAATATAATGTATGCGATGAAAATGTATGTAGTATGCACTATTTGTTTATATTTACTATCTAGTTATTTAGGTTTATAAAAAATCATATAATTATCATACTATTTATATAGAATTTTATAAATAAACGTAGATATGCAGAAAAATCGTTCATATACTTTCTGCTAATTTCAAAAGTTTCTGTGTATTTGCTTTTATTTAGTGTATATGATTTATTTTTGATAGATTAGAAGAATTAATTTACAATTCTTCTAGCTGTCCAATAAGAGTCTTTATAAAACTGTTTATCTAATTTCGTAAATTGAATACCTTTTACAGAAGAATGTAAGAAATCTCCATCACCCACATAAACTCCAACATGTTTCATTGTTTTACTTGTTTTAAAAAATACTAAGTCACCCATTTTTAAATCAGATTTCTTTACTTCAACACCCATATTTACTTGTGTAAGTGTTGTTCTTGGCAATTCTATACCAAATTTTTCTTTGAATACTTTTTGAGTAAATCCAGAACAATCTATACCTGTTCTTGAAGTTCCCCCCATTTTATATCTTACATTTTTCCAATCAGCATAAAAATCTATAAAAGATTGTTTGTTAAAAAGTGAATTTGAGTCAGCTGCTTCATTTATTTCATTGCTGTTAAAACTTAATTTTTCATATTCATCTTTACTTATAGTTGGCTCATATTTTGAATGAGGTCTATTTTTAAGCTTTTGGTTTTGTGTTTCATATGATGATTTATAATCATTGTATGAAAGTGTTGATGAATTTAATTTTTTAGTTTTATTTTCATCCAATTGTAACTGAACAGTCTTGTCGCTACAAGCTGTAAATAATAATATTGCTGGTATAAGTATAAAAGTCTTCTTTATCACTAATTCTCCTTTTATATAATATCTATTCTATAACTCTCTGAGCTTTCCAATAATTTTTACTAAAGTAAGAACTATCTAACTCTGATATGGTTACACCAATTTTTGTCGAAGCATGAATAAACATTCCATCTTCTAGGTAAACACCAACATGGTTAATATCACCTATTTTAAAAAACACTAAATCTCCACCCTTTAATTGATCTTTAGAAATCTCTTTTCCTATTACAGATTGTTCTAAAGTCGTTCGAGGCATACTTAGATCAAATTTTTCCTTAAAAGCTTTTTGTATAAAACCAGAGCAGTCAATCCCACTTTTTGAATCACCACCTAATTTATATCCAACACCTTCCCACTCACTATAAAAATCAAATAATTTGAGATTTAAATCAAATCTATCATCTAAGAAAGTTTGTTCTTCTAAAGAACTAAACTTTTTCTTTGTTTTAGCAAGTTCTTTATATTTCTTTAATCTCAAATCTCGTTGGTATATAGTATTTTCTAAAGATGCACTTTGGAATAAATACTGACCATCTTTTGAACGATAAGCCAAACCTGAATTATCGTCGCCTAATTTAGATGTACAACCATTAATAATTACAACTATTGTAAAAAATAGTAAGAAGTTTTTTAAGTACGAAATCATACAAAATACCTTTTACATCATGGTTTCTCAATTTTTATCATATTTAAAAATAGAGTATATGTCAAGTTTTTACCTTCAAATGAGATAATATAACCATGAAAAAACAACTATATATTTCTAAAAAATTATATATTGCATCTTCTCTTATACTACTACTTGGTAGTTCTTTATGAAAAAATAATATTGATCAAAAAATTGAAAATTTCTAAAATAACGTGCAAAAGAATTCTCAAAAAAAGTAGTAATTTTTATAAAAAAATTACTAAAAACCTCTTAAAGTTATTCCAAAAAATATTGCAAACAATCCTAAAATTATATTAATTGGTATAAAATAATTTGCAATTGGAAAAAGATGTTTTTTTGCTGTTAAAAAATCATTATTTTCAAAAGCTTTTTGAGCAAAATTTCTTTTCATATATATAATGATAAAAATAACACTCATAATTGTCCAAATAAACTCTTTTAACATTACAATATAATAATTAGGTGTTTCGTTTAATTTAAAGCTTATAATCATTATTATAGCTGTTATTAAAAGAGATAAAATTGAAGGAATAACCAAGTAAAAAAATCTTTTTAAATTTTCAAGAGTTTTTCCTAATTTTATTTTAGGATTCTCAATACTTTGAATAGAGTAATGAACTGCAAATCTTATTGCAATCATTCCACCTATCCAAATTACTGCACTTAATACATGAATAAATACTATTATTGAGAAATAATAAGGCATTTATTCAATCAAATTAGAATTATAAATTTTCTTTTGCATAAGCTAAAGCAGCAATTTTTGCTTCTTCAACTTTAGTAACATCTTTTCCACCTGCTTGTGCGAAGTCTGGTCTTCCACCACCTCCACCACCAACAATAGGAGCAATATTTTTAATCCATTCACCCGCTTTAACATTTGTATTTTTACTTCCAGCAACAATTAGTACTTTGTCATCTTTGGCTTGTAAAAGTAAAATTGCTAATTTCTCATTTGCATTTTTCATATCATCAACAATTTTCTTTAAATCACCATTCTCAACAACTGCAACTATTACTTTTGTATCTCCAATTAATTCTTCAGCTATTGGAGCAGTTGTTTGACTCTGAGCTGTTTCAACTTCTTTTTTTAAATCTTTAATTTGATCTTTTAGTTTTTTAATACCAGCAATTACATCATTGTTTTTGATTTCAGCTTTTATTTCATTCATAGAATTGATAATTTCTTTTGTATATGCAATAGCAGCAGTTCCACAAACTGCTTCAATTCTTCTCACACCAGCACTAACTCCTGATTCTTTAACAATATAGAAGCTTCCAATATCTGCTGTATTTCTAACATGAGTACCACCACAAAATTCAACAGAAACATCACTAAAGCTTACAACCCTAACCACATCACCATATTTTTCACCAAACATAGCAATAGCGCCTTTATTTTTAGCTTCTTCTATTGGTAGTTCTTCAATATTTCCAGCAATTCCTCTTGCTATCATAGAATTAACTAAATCTTCAACTTCATCAATTTGTGCAGTAGTCATAGCTTTAGGATAAGTAAAATCAAATCTTAATCTTGATGTATCATTTAATGATCCAGCTTGAGATACAGTATCACCTAAAACCATTTTTAATGCACTTTGTAATAAATGTGTTGCACTATGATGTTTTGCAATTTCATATCTATTTACAACAACTGCATCAACATTTTCCCCTTGATTTAAAGTTGAATTTTCAACTTTTACTTTAGAAAGATTTAAACCGTGGAATTTTTGCGTATCTTCAATAATAGCTATATGTTCATTATCTTCTAATGCACCAATATCTCCACTTTGACCTCCACTAGTTGCATAAAATGGAGTTTTATCTAGCATAATCCAACCAATAGAATTTTTAGTTAAATTAGTAACTTCTTTGAAATTTTCATCTAAAAGAGCAACAATTTTAGATTTGTAAGTTACATTATCATATCCTACAAATTCATTAATTCCATATTTTTCTATAAGCTGTTTAAAATCACCTTCATTTAAAGCATCCCCACTACCTTTCCACGCAGCTTTTGCTTTTGCTTTTTGTGCACTCATAAGTTCATCAAATTTTGCTAAATCAACTTTTAAATTTTTATCTCTTAACATATCTTCTGTTAAATCTAAAGGGAATCCATATGTATCATATAGTTTAAATGCAATTTCTCCAGAAAATATTTCTTTAGTATTTCCTAATTCTTCATTAAATAAAGACATACCTAAGTCAATTGTTTTAAAGAATCTATCTTCTTCTAATGTTAATTGTTCTTTTATAAATTTCTTATTTTCAACAAGTTCTTTATAGTGTCCACCCATAATAGTAATTAAAGTATCAAGAAGTTCTGCCATAAATGGTTTTCTAAATCCAATTAAATAACCATGTCTAACAGCTCTTCTTAAAATTCTTCTTAATACATAAGGTCTTCCTTCATTACCAAATAAAATACCTTGTGATAACATAAATGAAGTAGCTCTTAAATGATCTGCAATTACCCTGTATGAACCAATATTCTCTTTTGTTGCTTTTTTGTTTGCAAGTTCTTCAATTTTTTCAATAATTGGTTTGAAGTTTGATGAATCAAAGTTATTTAAAACACCTTCTTTGATTGCAATAACTCTTTCAAGTCCCATCCCTGTGTCAATTGATGGTTTTGGTAAAGGATTTAATTTTCCATCTGCAGTTCTTTCATATTGCATAAATACTAAATTCCAGATTTCTAAAAATCTATCTCCATCTCCACCCATTTTATCTTCACTAGAGTTAAAATGTTCTTCACCCTGATCATAGAAAATTTCACTACAAGGTCCACAAGCACCAGTATCTCCCATTGCCCAGAAATTATCTTTATCTCCAAATCTAATTATTCTATTTGAATCAATATGATTTGTCCAAATTTCAAAAGCTTCATCATCATTTTCATGAACAGTCACCCATAATTTTTCAATAGGTAGTGCTAAATTAACTGTAATAAATTCCCAAGCATATGCAATAGCATCTTTCTTAAAATAGTCACCAAACGAAAAATTTCCTAACATTTCAAAAAGTGTATGATGACGTGCTGTATAACCAACATTTTCAAGGTCGTTATGTTTTCCACCTGCTCTTACACATAATTGGCAAGAAGTTGCAGTTGGATTTGCTGGTCTTGGAATTGCACCTGTAAAAATATCTTTAAATTGAACCATTCCTGCATTTGTAAACATTAATGTAGGATCATCTGGAACTAGTGGCATTGATGAAATTACATCATGACCTTTACTTTTAAAAAACTCTAAATACTCTTTTCTGATATCCATAAAATTATCCATTTTAAATTAAATTCTCTTATTTTATCTAAAAAATTATTTAGGCTAGATTAGTAAAAAGTTATCAGAGTGTAAAACTAAGTTTAAGTTTCGCATAGTTATAATGAACTAAGTTTAATTTATACGTTGTATATTAAATAAAAATTGAAATTAAAAAAATTAATAAATAAGGAAATAAAATGGGAAAATATATTGAATTAACAAGTGCAAATTTTGAAGAAACTACAAAAGAGGGTGTATCTATGGTAGATTTCTGGGCTCCATGGTGTGGACCTTGTAGAATGATTGCTCCAGTTATTGAAGAATTAGCTGCTGATTTTGAAGGGAAAGCAAATGTTTGTAAAGTAAATACAGATGAAGAACAAGATTTAGCAGTAAAATATGGAATTAGATCAATTCCTACAATTTTATTTATGAAAAATGGTGAAGTTGTTGACACAATGATTGGTGCTTCTTCAAAACAAGCATTTACAGATAAAATTAACTCATTATTATAATATTCAAATATTAATAAATTAAAAAAAGGGAGGAGTGTAAGCTTCTCCCTTTTTTATTTAATTTAAGTTCTATTAAGATAATATTAATTATTAAATGATAAAATTTATCCTTAATTATTTAGTATTAACTTTAACCTATAACTTACAAATATTTTTGTATTATATAGATTCTAAAAAATACTATAAAATTATTTAATATAAAACAAGGAATTTTAATTATGTTAGATTTAGCAATAATTGGTGGAGGACCTGCTGGATTAACAGCTGGATTGTACGCAACTAGAGGTGGATTAAAAAATGTAGTTATGTTTGAAATGGGTATGCCAGGAGGACAAATTACTAGTTCATCGGAAATAGAAAATTATCCAGGTCAAATTGAAGTTGTTTCTGGTATGGATTTAATGATGAAATGGCCAGAACAATGTCAAAGATTTGGATTAAAACATGAAATGGCTCAAATTGATAGAGTTACAAAAACGGGTGATATTTTTACTGTAGTTACAAATGATAAAAAAGAATTTCAAGCAAAAACAGTATTAATTGCAACAGGTTCTGTTCCTAAAAAAGCTGGATTTAAAGGTGAAAACGAATTTTTTGGAAGGGGTGTTTCAACTTGTGCTACTTGTGATGGATTCTTTTATAGAGGTAAAGAAGTAGCTGTTATTGGTGGTGGAGATTCTGCCATTGAAGAGGCTGTTTATCTATCAAAAATGTGTTCAAAAGTTTATTTAGTACATAGAAGAGACACATACAAAGCAGCTCCAAGTACAATAGAACATATGAAGCACACAGCGAATATTGAAGAAATTACAAATGTTACTGTTGAAGAAGTTTATGGAGATGCATCAGGTGTTCAAGGCTTAAAAGTTAAACATAAAGAAACAGGCGAAATTAGAGATTTAGCTACACCAGGTGTTTTTGTTTTTGTAGGAAGAGATGTTTTAAATGCTCCTTTAAAACAAGAAGATGGAACTTATTTATGTGATTTAAGTGACTTAGGTGAAGTTGTTGTAGATTTAAGAATGAGAACATCAGTTAAAGGACTTTATGCTGCTGGTGATATAAGAATAGATGCTCCAAAGCAAGTAGTTTGTGCAGCAGGTGATGGTGCAACTGCAGCAGTTAACATAATTGAATATTTAGGATAAGGAAAGTTTTTAATGATAAAAGTAGGTATTTTAGGTAGTACAGGAAGAGTAGGTTCACTTTTAATTGATGATTTATTGAATGATAGTGAAGCAAGAGTTGGTGCAGTTCATGTTTATGATAAATTAAAAAGAACTTTGCCAGAAGATACGATTGTAACAAATGATATGAAAGTTTTATTTGACTCTTCTGATGTTATTATTGATTTCTCAGCTCCAGCTGCTACAGAGGCATTATTAACAGAAGTTGTTGAAAATGGTGGAAATAAACCTCTTGTAATTGCTACAACAGGATTTAACAAGCATCAACAAAATTTATTGTTAGAGGCTAGTAAAATCGTACCTATTTTATACGCAACTAATATGAGCTTAGGAGTTGCTGTTTTAAACAAACTTGTTGCTCTTGCATCAAAAACCTTAAGAGATTTTGATATAGAAATAGTTGAACAACATCATAGACACAAAGTAGATTCTCCATCTGGAACAGCTTTAACACTTGCTGAACATGCAGCAAGTGCTAGAGATTTAGACTTAGATGAAGTGAGAATTTCTGGACGAGACGGACAAATTGGTGCAAGAACTAAAGATGAAATTGCAGTAATGGCATTAAGAGGTGGTGATATTGTTGGAAGACATACAGTTGGATTATACAATGATGGTGAATTTTTGGAATTAAATCACACAGCAACTGCTAGAAATACTTTTTCAAAAGGTGCAATTAAAGTTGCAAAATGGATTATTGGAAAAGAAGCAAAACTATACTCAATCAATGACGCTTTAGGTCTATAAGGAAAATTAATATGTGCGCAATAGTTGGAATTTACGGTAATGATAATGCAGCAAGATTGGCTTCAATCGCTTTATTTGCAATGCAACACAGAGGTCAAGAAGCTACAGGTATATCATCATCTTGTGATGGAAAAATCTATACAAAAAAAGATAGAGGTTTAGTTTCAGAAGTATTTACAGATGATGCATTGAAATATTTAAAAGGTAATATGGCAATAGGTCATAATAGATATTCAACTGCAGGTGGAGATTCAATTTTAGATGCACAACCTGTTTATGCAAAATATAAATTAGGTGAAATATCTATTGTTCATAATGGAAATTTAATCAATAAAGACGAAGTAAGAGAAGATTTAATTGATAGAGGTGCTATTTTCCAAACAGGAATGGATACTGAAAATTTAATTCATTTAATTGCTAAAAATTCTCAAGATAATTTAACAGACAGAATAAAAGAAGCATTGCAAAAAACTATTGGAGCATATTGTTTTATTGTTCAAAGTAGAAGTAAACAATTTGTAATTAGAGATAGATATGGAATAAGACCATTATCTTTAGGAAAATTGAAAAGTGGTGGATATATAGTTGCAAGTGAAACTTGTGCATTTGATTTAGTTGGTGCAGAGTTTATTAGAGATGTAAATGCTGGTGAAATGTTGATTTTTAGTGAAGATACTGATGAGCCTGAATCAATTCAATTATTTGAGCCACAATTCAGACCATGTGCTTTTGAATATGTATATTTTGCTAGACCTGATTCAGTAATTGATGGTAAAAATGTATATAGAACTAGAGAAAATATGGGAAGAGCATTAGCTAAAAATGATGTTGGAAATGGTATTCAAGTTGATATGGTTGTTCCTGTTCCTGATTCAGGGGTTCCAGCAGCTTTAGGTTATGCTGCACAAAGTGGAATACCATTCGAGTATGGAATAATTAGAAATCATTATATTGGAAGAACTTTTATTGAACCAACGCAAGAGATGAGAGATTTAAAAGTAAGAATGAAATTAAGTCCAATGAGATCATTAATTGAAGGAAAATCTTTACTTGTTATTGATGATTCAATTGTAAGAGGAACAACTTCAAAAAGAATTGTAAAAATTTTAAAAGAAGCTGGAGCTAAGGAAGTTCATTTTAGAGTTGCAAGTCCTGAAATCAAATTTCCTTGTTATTATGGTATAGATACACCACATAAAGAAGAGTTGATTTCTAATAGTATGAGTAAAGAAGAAGTTTGTAAATATATTGAAGCTGATAGTTTAGAATATTTATCTGTTGAAGATTTAGTTAATGCTATTGGAAATGATAGAAATTATGCGTTAGAGAGTTTTAACGGAGATTATTTCGTAAAAGAGTAGAATGAACGAATTAAAAAATGTATTAACTATTGGAAGATATTTAAAAAATAAATTTGGTGAAAAAGTTTATAAAGTTCCAATTTCAATATCTGGATTTACTTGTCCAAATATTGATGGAACTGTGGCTCGTGGTGGATGTTCATTTTGTGAAAATGATTCTTTCTCACCAAATCTTCAAGAAAAGAAAACGAAATTTAAATTAAATCCTAGAATTAATGAAAATCCTTATTTGGATAATCAATTAAAGCAATTGGAAATGCAGTTCTTAGCAACAAAAAAAAGGCTTGAAAATAAGTTTGGAGCTAAAAAATTTATAGTATATTTTCAATCTTTTACAAATACTTATGCGCCATTTTCAACATTGAAGGCATTGTATGAAAAAGCACTTAGCTTTGAGAATGTTATTGGGTTGAGTATTGGAACAAGAACTGATTGTGTAACTGATGAAATATTAGATTATTTGCTTGGATTATCACAAGAAAAAGAGATTTGGGTAGAGTATGGAATTCAATCATTTTTTGACGAAACATTAGTTCGAATAAATCGTGGTGATAATTCTGCTAATATGAAGTATTGGATTAAACGAAGTAAAGAAAAAGGTTTAAATATTTGTGGACATTTAATCTATGGATTGCCTGATGAAACACAAGAAATGATGTTAGAGACTTTTAGACAAACATTAGAATTAAATGTAGATTCAATAAAATTTCATCCATTATATGTTGTTAAAAATACACTTCTTACAAATGAGTTTAAAAAAGGAAAATTCACTCCAATAAGTGAAGAACTTTATATTGACACGGTTGTAAAATCAATAGTAAATTTACCTCAAAATGTTTCGGTTCAAAGGGTTACGGCTGGAATTGATGATGATACATTATTGTCACCTCAATGGTGCAGAAATAAACATACTCAAATGAGAAATATAAGATTGGCTTTAGAAAAAGAAGGATTTAATTATTAAAATAGAGTAGGAATTTTTCCTAATTCTATTTCATTTTTAAAAGATAATCAACTACATTTTCAATAAAAGCATCATTTTTTTTGTCTTTTCTATATGCTATATATAATTTTCTCAACATCTTCTGATTTCCTATTTTTGATTCATATAACGCACCAGCTTTTAATAAAGATTCTATAGCATTTCTTGAAACAATAGAAACTGTTGGCATTGCATTTTTATCTGAATGTAAAACTGTTTGAACAATTGTTGTTGCTGATGTAACTTCACTTGTTACATTAAATGTATCACAATCAGGATAATTTGCTTTTTCTAAACACTCTTTAAAAAGTAATCTAGTGTTAGACTCAGGATTTCTACATACCCATTTATATGATAATAAATCTTCAGCCTTTGCTTTTGCAGGAAGCTTTTGATTAGAGAAAATTACAATTTCATCTTCCATCCATTCTTTATAAATAATATCGTCATTTGGAACATAATTTTCAACAAGTGCAATATCAATTTTTTTATCTAATAAGTCTTCAATTGCTTCATGTGACACTGAAACGTTAATTGATACATCATTATGAATATTTTCTTTTAAGTTATTTAAAAATCTTGGTAGTATATAGTTTCCAATAATGAATGATGCACCAAAAACAAAAGTTACATTTTTATTCATAATTTTTAATAATTCTTTTTCTCCATTTGCTACACATTTCTCGATTTTTAGGGCAATTGCATGAAGCATTTGCCCTTCTTTTGTTAGTTTGATTCCATTTTTTTTCCTATCAACAACCTGTACATCTAAATAATCTTCTATAAATTTAATTTGTTGAGTTACAGCAGGTTGTGAAATACCAAGTTTTGCTGAAGCTTTTGAAAAAGATTTCTCTCTTACAACAGTTAAAAAAGTTTCTAATTTCGCAAAATCAGTAAGCATCATAACATCCTTAAAATAATTTATGATAATAATAACATTTATTTATATATAGAATAATTAAGAGCAATAATGAATTTATTTAATATATGATATAATAATAGATTATTGGAGAAAAAATGTCTGAAAATTTATTATCGTCACTAAATGAATCACAAAAAGTTGCTGCACAACATATTGATGGACCTATGCTTATTCTTGCTGGTGCAGGTTCTGGTAAAACAAAAACAATAACTACAAGACTTGCTTATTTAATATCAATAGGTATAGATCCAAGATCTATATTAACTCTTACTTTTACAAATAAAGCTGCAACTGAAATGAGAGAAAGAGCATATTCAATGCTTGATTCGTCGATGATAAATACTCCACCTCTTCTTTGTACATTTCATAAATTTGGACTTCTATTTTTAAAATTTCATATGAGTGAATTGAATAGAAAAAATAATTTTATAATAATTGATACAGATGACAAAAAAAGAATAATTAAATCTTTAGAAAAAGATATTCCAACTGCATTATTAGTTTCAGAAATTTCTAGATATAAAAATTCATTGTTGACTCCAGCAGAAGCAAAAAGTGCAGCTCAGTTAAAGCTTTATCAACAAATAGCTGATATTTATGAACAATATGAAGCATATTTAGAAAAAAACAATCTTGTGGATTTTGATGATTTACTATTATTGCCATACAAAATTTTAAAAGATAATCAGAAATTGGCTCTTGAAATTAGTCAAAAATATCAATACATAATGGTAGATGAGTATCAAGATACAAATGAGCTTCAATATCGACTTTTAAGATTGTTATGTTCAAGTCACAATAATCTTTGTGTTGTGGGTGATGATGACCAATCTATTTATGGATGGCGTGGAGCAACAATAAAAAATATTCTAAATTTTTCAGAACATTTTGAAAATACTAATGTTGTAAAACTTGAAGAAAATTATAGATCAACTGATACAATTTTGAATCATGCTAATCAATTAATTGAACACAATCGTGATAGACTTGGAAAAAAGTTAATTGGAACAAGACAAAAGGGTGATTCTATAAGAATTTATGAATCACAAGATGAAAATGAAGAAACAAGAAAAATAATTGATGATATAAAACAATTAATAAATAGTGGTACTAATCCAAAAAATATAGCAATTTTATTCAGAGTAAATGCTTTATCAAGAGCTTTAGAAGAAGGTTTTAATAAAGCAGGATTGAACTACAAATTAGTTGGTGGAATGAAATTTTACGAAAGAAGTGAAATTAAAGATTTAATTGCATATTTTAGAATTTTAACAAATTCAAATGATAATTTCTCAATAAAAAGAATTATTAATAAACCAAAACGTGGAATTGGTAAAACAACAATTGATAAGCTTGAAGCTATTTCTATAGAAAGAGGGAAATCAATTTTTGATTTGATTCAACAATTAGATTCAGAAGAGATAAGTTCAATTGTTGGTAAAAAGAATTCAAGAACACTAAAAGTTTTTGAAGCATCTATTTTGGATTTAAAAGAGTTATTAAATCAATCAAAAATGAAATTTTTTGATAGTTTTGAAGAAACATTTGATTATAGAGCTTCATATGATAACCTTCCTGACGGTTTTGAAAGACAAGCAAATATAGATGAATTTTTTGGATATATTAGAGATTATTTTATTCAAAATCCACATTTAGATTTAAAAGATTTTTTAAATGAAATTGCACTTGAAAGTGAAAATGATGATTATAATGGTGAAGCTGTGTCAATGATGAGTATACATGCTGCAAAAGGATTAGAATTTAAAAAACTATTTATTATAGGATTTGAAGAAGGATTTTTCCCAATAGTTGGAGATGGAAGTGATTTAGAAGAGGAAAGAAGATTAGGCTATGTGGCAATTACAAGAGCTATGGATAATTTAACACTTTCATTTGTTCATTCAAGATTTTATAAAGGAAAAAGAACAGCTTTAACAAAAAGTAGATTTTTAAGTGAAAGTGGACTTATAAAAGGAAGTCTTACTATTGAAAAACAATCAGGCTTTAAAAAAGGTGATTTAGTACAGCACAAAATATTTGGAATGGGACGAGTTGTAAAAGCTACAAGTGCGGGGAAAGACTATAAACTGACTATAAATTTTGGTGGAACACATAGAGATATTTTATCTTCATTTGTTCAAAAAGCTTAATTGGAATTACTTTGCAAAAACGATTTTATGATAAAGAACCAATAAATAAATTGATAGTTGTGAATAAGCCTATTTTTATTAGTTCAAATTTTTATTTGACAAAAATTAAAAAAAAATATAAAAATAAAAAAGCTGGATTTAGTGGAACATTAGATCCTTTTGCAAAAGGATGTTTGATAGTTGCATTTGGTCAATATTCTAAACTTTTCAAATATTTAAAAAAAACTCCAAAAACTTATAAAGCTGTAATTTGGCTTGGTGCTCAATCTGAATCATTTGATATCGAAAAAGTTACAAGTGTAAATTTGATAGATAAAATTAATATTGAAGATATAAAATCAAAACTTAATTCATTAGTTGGAGATATAGAATACACACCTCCAAAATTTTCTGCAAAAAGAATAGATGGAGTTAGAGCTTATGAACTAGCAAGAATGGGTGAAGATGTAGAACTAGGTAAATGTGAAATGCATATATATAGTACAAAATTTATTTCTTATAGACATCCATTTATTACATTTGAGACAACAGTAAGTGAAGGTTCATATATTAGATCATTTGCTCAAATATTATTAGAAAAATTAAACAGTGTAGGAACTTTATCTTATTTAGAAAGAATAAATGAAGGTGCATTTTTCTTTGACAATGAAAAAGAGTTAGATCCTTTAGATTATTTAGATTTGCCAATTAATAACTATACAGGCACAGTTGATTGGTTAGATAAAGGTAAGAAAATTTCATTGGAATATTTAGAAAAAAAAGAAGATGGAAAATATTTGATAATTACAGATGATTTTTTTAGTATCGTAGAAATACAAAATGAAGAAGTGACATATTTATTAAATAAGGTAAATAGAATATGAATGAAATGATAGAAAAATCGTATGCAAAAGTGAATATCTTTTTAAAAATTTCAAATAAAAGAGAACAATACCACGAACTTGTATCAAGATTTGTAAGAGTACATAGTTTGTACGATATTGTTTCTTTTGTAAAAACTAGCAGGAAAGCTTTTGATATTATAGGTGATTTTGGTTGCAATTTAGAATCAAATACTGTATATAAAGCATACAAATTATTAGAAGATTATCCAATAGTTAAAAACTTTTTTGAAAACTATAGTGTTAAAATTGAGAAAAATATTCCAGAATTTGCTGGACTTGGTGGCGGAAGTTCAAATGCTGCTACATTTTTAATTATGGTGAATAAATATTGTAATTTGAATTTATCGAAAGATGAACTTTGTCAAATGGCAGTAAAAATAGGAGCAGATGTTCCTTTTTTTGTATATGAATATGATAGTGCAAATGTTACAGGTATTGGTGAAATTGTTGAAAAGTTCGATGAAGAGATATTAGATATAAATACAATTACTCCTAAAATAAAATGTAACACGGGTGAAATTTTTAAAAATTTCAGAGAAAATTTTTATAAACAAATTTCAGAAAAAGATGCAGTTGAATTATTAAAAATAAAATCAATAGAAATATTGAAAAAATTTCATATAAAAGAGGCTAATGATTTATATGAACCTGCATTAAATCTATATCCACAATTAAGTGAATATGAAAAAGATAATTGGTTTTTTAGTGGAAGTGGAAGTTCATTTTTTAAGGTAAATAATGTCGAATAAAAAAGATACAAAAAAGAATTTAGTTTTTAAAAATAAAAAAGCATTTCATGACTTTACTATATTAGATACTTTAGAAGCAGGTATTATGCTTGAAGGAAGTGAAGTAAAGGCAATTAGAGATGGAAGAATAAATTTAAAAGATTCTTTTGTTAGGATAATTAAAGGTGAAGTTTTTTTATTAAATGTACATATTTCTCATTTAAGTACAACACATACAACATATAGACCAGATGAAAGAAAAGATAGAAAACTTCTTTTGCATACTAAGCAAATCGAAAAGTTGTATTCTAAGGTTACAAAAGATGGAATAACTTTAATCGCAACAAAATTATATTTTAATGATAAAAATAGGATTAAAGTTGAAGTAGCAACGGCTCAAGGTAAAAAACTTTACGATAAAAGAGA
>ERZ724518.397-NODE-397-length-18536-cov-7.209729_pt1 | contig 18536 bp, 11 predicted proteins | sample MGYA00376051_ERZ724518 | MGnify/ENA primary metagenome ERZ724518 (study PRJEB28724, sample SAMN07190885) | wastewater metagenome | isolation source: influent of sewage treatment plant in Hong Hong | place: Hong Kong | collected 2016-03-17 ... | reverse complement strand
TAAAGAGAATTAGGGATAATTTAGAAAGCACATATAATAAGCGATCAGATGCAACAGTGTTCCACGGCTTTTTTAAAGCTTTAGGTCTTGAAATTGGCCGAGCTGAACAGATTGCTAAAGACTATCGAGATGACCTCTATTTTTGGAACGGTACAACTCGTCCAGAATTGCTGTATCAAAACATTGGTTATTTATTAAAGACTGAACCTCGCGCTGCATACTCACATGAGCAGTACCGCATAATGCTTCAGTCTTTAATGCAAATGTTTTTTAGAGGCTCATTAAAAGAAAGTATTGCACAGGGTATTGCATTATTTTTGGGCGTTGACTCAGTTATCATTAAAGAGTCAATTAAAGAAGGCATAGGTGATATATCTGAACAATTCATGTTCACGTTAGATGTTGATTTAGGCACATTACCACAAGCAAGTATTGATACAGCTCAACTTTCCAATGATATTTATGAAGTTTTGCGTCGAGTCAAGCCAGCACATACATTCTTTTTATTACGTTATTTATTTTCAGAAATTGTTAGAACTAAAGACATTGTTGATGAAGTTGTAAGACAGTCAGTTAGAGACGGTCTTACAGAGAACATGCGCATTGATTGTGATGAATTTAACAGAGCTGCTGAAATCATCACAGAAGTGATATCTTCACAATTTGATGGTACAAACAATTGCGCATATGCGACATTTAAGCCTATTTTAAATCAAGCCGAAACGGCAATTACTGATGATCCTGCAGATGTACAATTGATTGTGCACCAGAAAGTAAATGCTGAATCAATTCTACTTGATGATGAATATTCAATATTAAATGACGGTGATGTCATACAAATACCTGTCGCATCAGATCCTATTAGCATTATTTCAGTTGATGGTGTTACAGGTAAAGTTTGTTTAAGTCGGAATCCATTGACTACTGAGTTTGTTGAAATTATCTATAAGTTTAATAAAAACATTATATATAGAGAAATTAGTTTTTCATTAAACACATTCACATTGACGCCGACAGGATTTGATCCTTCAAGACCATATCTCTTAAACCAGGTCAATCCAGTTCAGCGGATAATCAAGTTTGTCAATCAAGAACAATCACATGCTCATATATGTGAAAAATTAGTATCATTTGATTCACATAAGACAGCATTTGAAGAAACGTATACTTTACCTGAGCAAATTGATGGTTATGTCTATCTAAATCAATTAAAGTTAGTCACGGGAAATCCTGATAATCACTTTAGCAGATTACTTAATGATCGTAGATGGGTACTAATAAATAATGGCCTTGACTTCATCACTCCTTATTTATACATAACTGCAGTTGATAATGAAACTGAGACAGTACCCAAACCGACAGAAAATCTACTTTCATTAACTGTACAACTTCAAGAAGAAATTGATCGAATTCTTGAAAGTTATTCAGTTGAAATACTTCATAGTGAAGAAGTTGAAATAATACCAAATGAAAACAATCACAGTATTTCAACTACTTTATCTGAAAGTGAATTTAAAGAAGTTGAAGATAATCAAACACAATTAATTATAGGACCACAAACTGATCAAGTTGACATAATACCTGATGAAAGTACAACGTCTGAACTTGTTGTTAATTGTGAAGAAGTTTCGTCATTTTTACATACTGAATTTATAACAAATGATCCTAATTCAATAACTAATGACCTCAATAGTGAAACATTTGGTAGTCCTGATGTTTATCATATTTCACTAAGAACGCCAATAAATGAAACAATTGAATTAGATATTGTTGATTCAGGTATAGGTACAATGGTTGCATCCTATTTTGTGACGAATGATGCAGAATATGAAACAAATGAGAATTTGATTTTTGTTCGGACATTTTAATAAGGAGTTGAATGAATGATTGAAAAAAAGGCAGAAGTTCAGACACAAAAGAAACAAAAGCCATTAGCTGAACAGTTTAAGAAAATTAACGGTGATGCAGCTATTGGTGTTATGCGTCATAAAGACGGCACGATAGAAAAACGGAAAATGTAAAAGGGAGGACAAATGGAGTACAATACTGAGAAGAAATGTTTTGAGTTACATGGTGAAATTTTTGCGACTATGCGTCATGCTGATGGTACAGAAGAACAACGTCATTATACTAATATTATTGTAGACGTTGCAAGTGATCAAATGGCAGAATGGGCAATTGCTCAAAACACAGTTGGTTTTCCTCGTGTTGACGGTGTCAGAACACTTGCTGTTGGTACAGGAGCAGTTGGTTGGGACTTGCAGAATCCGCCGCCTGCAACCGCAGCACAAACACAATTAGAGAATGAATTGATTAGGAAGACATTTGATTCTGTTAATTATGTTGATGGTTCTGGCAATCCTTCGCTTACACGTACACACATTGTAGATTATGTTACTACTTATGGTGATACAGAAGCTGTGGGACCGCTTGTTGAAATGGGATTGTTTGCAGGCACGGGTGCGACGACACCAGGTTCAGGATCTCAAATAAATTATCGTACGTTTGCTGTTTGGAATAAACCGGCGACAAGCACACTGACAATTGTATGGCGATTAACTTTTTAATTTTTAAGTTGTGATTTCTAATAAAAATGTGAGATAGTTTTCTATCTCACATTTTTTTGTAGTAAACACATTGTACATAATAGTAAATACCTAATTATGTATGAACGACAATGTACAAAATGTGGAGCAAAAGTTTTTGTCATTTCACCGCATGCTACTAAAGTAAAATGTGAAAATTGTAAAAAATCTCGCAAAGTTGATTATGATACTGACGAGAAAGTTTATTGTAGACTTTGCAAGAAAGCTAGAAAAAGATTAGATTCTCATATCAAAGTAGATCATAATATTACCGTCGAACAATATATCAAACAATTCCCTGAAGCACCGATATTTGCCAAGAATACACAAGTCAGAATGTTGAAAAGTGATGATACTAAAAGGAAAATGAGTGAATCTGCTAAAGATAGTTGGCAAGATGATCAAAAACGTCAAAATCGTATTAATGTAATATTAGAACATCCACCATTTCAAGGTCATCATCATTCAGAGGAAGCTAAACAAAAAATCGCAGATAGTGTTAGACAAACTAAAGGTGAATTACATTATTTAACAGTCGAACGCAAAAAGCAACGAAAACTAAATGAAAAACTTCAATTGCAAGATTATATAATCTGTCCATTATGCTTACTTGAAACTAATGATGAAGTATTGTCACGTATAAGATTAATTACAATATTACATCTTGCAAAACATAGTTATACTTATGAACAATTTCAAAAAGATTTTCCTGACTGTAAATTATCAGTTGAATCTATAGGCAGGTATCATTCAGAAACAATATCTGGTGAAAATCATTTTAATTATGGCAAAGAATTAAGTAATGAAAATAGACAGTCAATTGCACAGACATTGACTAAAACTTTTGCAGAATTGAATCTAGAAAAATTACAATGGGAACAAAACTTTGACAAAAATGATTTTAATGAAATAATTGAAAAATCAAAAGATTTAATTGACACTGATGAGTATATATATTGCAAATTTTGCAGACAACCATTTAAACATTTATCGACTCATATTAATGAACATAAACTGACAGCATATATGTATCAACAATTATTTCCTAATGCTAGATTAGTTGCCAAAAACACAGCACAACAGACAACAGTAAAAATGTTGCAAACAATGATAGATAGATATGGTGGTCAGTTTGGTCACAGTTTTGGTCATGCAGGTGTTCGCAAAGATATTGGTCATTTTGTTCGTAGTAGTGTTGAAGCTAATTTTTGTAGAATATTGAAATTAAATAATATTAGATACGAATATGAACCTCATATATTTCAATTAGAAGATAGTGAATATTGTGCATACATTCCAGACATTAGACTACTTGATACTTTTAAGATTTGGCCGGCTAATTCATATGTAGAGTTAAAAGGCGATATTGATGAAAAAGATGAACGAAAAATAGTTCTTTTTAAAGAACAATATAAAAACGATGCTATCTATTTACTATGTTCTAATTCACATGAGTGGTCTCTTTTGAAATATCAATACAAGCCTCTTCTTCCTCTCTGGGAAACATCTCGTCAGAATATTAAGATTACTCCAAATCTTTACAAGTAATCCGTACTAAATAATTTCTTTATATGCTCCTTAATATTGAGGAGAAAACTGTATCATGAAGCATTTGTCTTTAATTGCTGCTGAGTTTGTTAAGATGGCTAAGAAAATACGGAATGATCCGAAACGTGTTCATAAAGAGACCGGTAAAAGTACTCAGACAAAAGCTAAATCTGCGCCTCAATCAGCAAAGAAGAATGTCGACAACAAGAATAAAACAGAAGAGCAGTTTTTAAAGCAGTATGGTAATAAACAAGTAAAGAATCCTGATCCTAAGGGTAAGAAAAAGACAATTTCGCTTAAATCACTGAAATCTCGTCACTACAAAGAATACAAGCAGATGCTTGATTCATGGCGTGGTGGAAAAACGAAACAGGATGATAAGAAAGCGCCTGTAAAAAAGAAAGTTCCAGATAAGAAGATTGATAAAACAAAAAAGATTGAAAACGCACGAACATTGCATAAAAAAGAAAAAGCTGACATTGATAAGACAAGAGCTAAATTACAAGAGAAAAAGCAGTTATGGTTTAATAAGTTGCCTAGTGATAAACAGCAAAAATATTTAGATGCACATCCAAAGAGTAAGAAAGAATTAGAGAGGAAAAGATTAGAAAAGAAATTGAAAGACAAGAAAAATGAAATTACAACGAAACCTGAAAAAGTTGAAGAGAAAAAGACTGTAGAGGAAAAGAACGAAACTGTTAAAGATAAGTCAAAACAAGTTGTATCAAACAAAGCTGATAGCAATTACAAGAATATTCAACAGCAAATTAAAAATAATGCAAAAAAGCTAAATGGTTCTATTGACATATTGAGTGATCCGCCGAAACCATCTACTGCCGATGTTCAAGACTTAAAGGACACTACTGATGGTATTAACGATGCACTAAAAACATTTGGTATAAATGGTTCAGTTGAAAATGTAGATATAGGCCCAAGGTTTTCTTCATATCATGTCAAATTTGATGTAAATCAATTGAAGAACATTAAAAGTAAAGACACACAAGAAAAAATGAAACTTGCCCTTAAGCGACCAGATCTAAACATAAACATAAATGAAAAGAATGGTACTGCTGATATTGAGACTAGAAACAGTAAGATGCAAAATGTGACATTTAAAGAATTAGTGACAGATAACAAATTTGTAGAACAAGCAAAAGATAAACATAAGACACCAATTATATTGGGAAAAGACAATTTGGGAAATGTTAGTACAATTGATATAAGTGATCCAAACTATTCGCATATACTAATTGCAGGTGGTTCAGGTTCAGGAAAATCAGTGCTATCTCATCAATTTCTCGGCTCAATATTCTATGGTAAATCCCCAGACGATGTGCAAATGGCATTAATTGACCCTAAACAGGGTGCGGAATTAGGAAGCTATGAAGGATCAAAGTATCTGTGGAAACCAATAGCTACGAATGATAGTGGTGCATTTAAAATGTTTAATGATACTTATAATGAATCAGAAAGACGATATAAATTACTTTCAAAAGCTGGAGTACGTAATCTTGCAAGTTTTAATGATTTAGTGACGAAGAATCCAAAAGACATGACTGATGATGAAAAAGTAAAATTTAATAGCTTATCAGAAGATGAAAGAAAGAAATTACCAAGAATAGTAATGTTTGCTGATGAAGCTGCAAATTTATTTAAAGGTCAACAAGGTGCTAACATAGTCAACAAAGCGGTTAGAATAGGAAATATTGGTCGAGCTGCTGGAATTAATATGATATTGGCAACACAAAGTCCGCAAGCAGGCACTATTCCTACAAAAATTCAAAACAATATCAGCACTAGACTAACACTAAAACTTAATACAAAAAGCTCTGCTGAGTCTGTCGGTCAACCTGATGCAATTGATTTGCTAGGTAAGGGTGACATGTTATTTACCGATGCAGATACAGGTGAACGAAAGAGAGTTCAAACAGGTTACATATCTGAAAGTGAATCTAATAGTATTGCTAAAGAATTTGGTGCCACTGGACTTAAAACAAATATTTCTACTCAAACTACAACTGAAACAAAAGATACAACAGTTCCAACCGAAAAAGAAATTCCAGCTGAACGCACTCAAGCACATTATAATTTAGTTCCTGATGATACTGATGAATTGAAACAGTTTAGAGAAGATATGAAACGAACAAGAGATTTAATCAGAAAACAACGTGAAAATCTGTTTAAAATGATTGAACAAGAAGACGAGAGATCTAAAAAATTACTTGAACCGTCTGAAGAAGCTAAAACACTTGCTGAAAAAATTAAACAACAAAAAGAAAAAATTCAAGAAGATGATGACCCTCTTTCAGACAACAGCGAAAATGATAAGCAAAATGTTGAAAAATTGATTGAAGAAATTGAAAGTATGCCTATAAAAGGCAAAACTGTACCAAAGATTGTAGATAAGGTTGTTGATAATGCTGAACAAATACAGAACCTAGAACAGAAAGATACAACAAAACCAAAACGTACAATAACTAAAATACTTCAAAATTTGTTTAGTCCAAAAAAGAATAAATCAGAACAAAAAGAATCTGAAAAGAAATCATCTACTAAAAATAGACGATCAATGAATGATAATGAATTTAACTCATATATGAAAAGGGGCCGGTTTATGAAGCATTTAGCTAAAATTCAATCAGAATTTTTGAGATATGCTGCAAGTTGGGAAGAGTTATCGTATGACGCACAGAAAGACTATTTGAAACAGCATCCTAAGTCAAAAAAGAAACTGACTGCAAAACCTGGTGAAGAAGGAAAAGATGTTTCAGAATTACAGGAAAATGTTAAAGCAAAAAAAGACACATTATCTCCTATAACACAGTTACATGATGTCATTGATAAGAAGAAACAAAAACTGATTGATAAACCAAAAGAGCGCACGCCTGGTGCCAGTATATTCCCTTTAGTACGGCAGTCAGAAGATAGACGAAACTTTTTAGGCGCACTTAGTAGTGATGAACTTTCAAATAATCTAACAAAAAGCTTTAGTGATGAAAATAAATTAGATAAAAATACAACAAATTCAGTTGCAAAATATATTCAAGCATCATTGCGAACAGCAGTTGACGATGCATTAAGCGGGAAAGCTGTTACAAAACATAACTCAAAATTTAAAACTAATTCATTAAACATTCCTACTGATGCAATTAAAAATGCAGCAGAAGAATCTGACTATGATGTTTCTGATGAAGAAGCAGCAGAATTAGCTAAAAAAGTAAATGAAAATTTGCAAGAAATTTTGAAACATGATCTTAGGTTTATTGAAAACAAACCTGAACAGTTTAAAGACAAAACTGTTACTCATCGTACATACAAAAATATCATGAAGAAAATGTTTGACAAAGATGAGTGGAAACGATTTGGTTTAGATATAGGTGAAGACACAAGTGGTGAATTGCCTGAAGGCTCACCAGCATTAACAATTTACGACGAATATGCTGATTATGCATATGAAATAAAAGATGCTGTGAAACAGCGGTTTAGTGATTTCGGCATGACAGTAGACATCTATGACGGTGGCGATGATATGTACGTGTATGGTGACGGTGATGATAGTAATTATTTTAAATTTGAAAATGAAGAAAGTGATGACGAAATTTTGAACAAAGCGCGAATTAGACAACAAAAATCCGCTGACTTTACAAAATCAATGGCAAAAAAATGGAATTTTGATATTGACCCTGAATGGGGTGATATTATGATTCCAATTGATAACAAAATTTATCGATTATCTATTACTGTAGATGATAAGGGTAATTTTGGAAAGCTTGCAACTAAAGGTCACGGATATACAACATCTATTAATGAAAAAATCAATGAAAATATGTCTAAAGAAGAAATATCAAAAATAATAAAAGATAATGCTGAAAAAGACCATATCCTTTCAAACTGGATAAAGCGAACGGAAAACTAAATGCTTGTATTTAAAATAAAAACAGTAACGCATGAAATACAGTCATTAATGAAGCGACAATAACATGTCTGTCTCAATATATGTCTCAACTCTTGGTAATGACTTCACAGGCACTGGTTCTATAGGTAGTCCTGTTAGAACAGTCGAACGTGCATTACAGCTAATTCCTCATGGTACCTTCACTACCACATACAATATTGTTTTTGACAATCCCGGTAGTTATGATGCGTTCTATATAACATTTAATCATTACTTTACTACTCTCGTCAATCGATTAGCTTTCTTAAATAATACCATTGGTCAAGTCAACATTACAAGTTTTGATCAGCTTGCATCTACTACAATTAATGAAGGTCATATTGACATTATTGGCCTCACTTTTAAATCGACACATGATGATGCAATAAATTTGATAAATGTTAGTGACATTCTAATTGATCAGTGCATTGTTAATCAAGCAGTCTCGCACGGTATCCACTTTGAAGGTTCTGGTTCAAGCATCAAAATTTCCAGAACTAAAATCTACGATTGTCAAAAGAACGGTGTTTACATTGATACTGACACAAGTAAATACACATCAGTATTGATTGAAAACTGCTTAATATATGACAATGTTTATGACGGAATTAAAGTTAGAGATGCAAATCAAGTTACAATTCAAAACAATACAATTGCGTTTAATAACACAGGCATTAGACTTGCTGAAAATAATGATATAACGCCTTTACAAGTAATTGCGGCAAACAATAACATTACAGACAATTATTACGGTATCTATAGTAATGTCAATCTGGTTAGTACTACTATAACTCATAATAATTTATTCAATAATAACACTAACTATGTGAATGTCACTGATCAAATTGAGGACATAAGTGCTGACCCTGCATATATAAATGCAACCGCAAGAAATTTTGCATTACAAGACATTAGTACAAGTATCAATCAAGGATTAGATGATTATAGACCGGTAATAGATTTTGACGGTAATAGCAGAACAAAATTACGAACTGATATAGGTGCTTTTGTAAATACTAGAGCTGAAAGAAAAGCATTTATTGTACAGAATACTCGTCACATTATTAAGAGAGTAGACTTGGAACAGACAGATAATACATTGGTTGACGCAAGTTTTGGTCATTTTAATCAAGAAAAATTCAAAGATAATTCGTACTTGAATTTTCCAATTAATGCAATTAAAGTAGGATCAAACATATTCGTTGCAGATACTGAGAATTTAAGATTAATGAAGCTTGATCTTGATTTGAATTTAGTTAGTGTCATTGATGTATTTAATGATGTTGGCAGACCTATTCAATTATTGTCAAACGGAACGCATATCTATTGTGTCGGTGATACACAAGTTAGTTTAAAAATTGCAAAGTATGATTTAGCACTTACCAATGTTTTTACCGCAAGCATTACAGCAATCGGTTGGCCAAAATCTATTAGTTTTGGGTTTGCACCAAATGAGATTATTTTGAGTAGCGGAATGAATAAGATTTTAGTATTAGTAGATTCGGGAACAGGTATATCGTCAATGACATTGACTTCAATACAACATGAAACTGATACATATATAAATAGTCATCTTAAGCATTCAAATGGGTTTCTATATTTGTCTTCAGATGATAAGTTAATTAAGATTGACAATACTTATACTAGACTAAATACTGCTGATATGACTGGGCGACCGGTATTGTTAATGTCAGAAGTGAATGGTAATTTAGCTGTATATGATTTGCAGAACAATAAGGTAATGTTTTATGACGGCGATTTAAATCATGTTGAAGATTCACCAATTGTAGATTCAGGTTTCTTAATAACTACGGATTATAAAAATATAACTTCATATTTTGAATCTTATATTTAAAACATGATGAAGATGTAAATGGAGAATACAAATGGCAATGAAAGATGACATAGCTGATGGGTTCGCGACAATTGAAGTTCATTATACTACTGTTAAGACATTAAAAATAAATCAACGACAGTTTGATAATCTGAAAAGAGAAGATATACAAGGTGTAAATGTAATTAACATGATGATTTGGGGCGCAGACATTCAGATTGAAGAAAAGTTGAAAGAACCTGTTGTAATTGGAGAGAATGGATTGATTGCAACATTGAAAGATGATAAATGGGTCATTACTGAAAATAGATAATTTAGAAATAATAAGCAAGGGAGTTAAACATGGGTGACACATTAGATTACGGTGCCGGTGTTTCTAGAACACTACCAACAAGCAATCGTGCATTTAGTACTGTTGTTTGGCAACAAGGTAAACCGCCTCTCGATTCAGAACTTAATCTGCAATTTGACATCAGTGAATATGATCGACAAGAATTAGTTCGTGCTCATGTTCATAGCGGCTTTGTCAATTGTCAACCATTTACATTTAGTGCTGTAACGCCTAATACTTTTAGTATTTCCGCTGATGAAGCACTTGTTAATGGTTGGAGAATTCATACTCTTTTCAACGGTGATAATACTGTAACTTTACCAATATCTTCAACAGGTCTTGGCAATCATCGCAATGATTTGGTGTTTCTTGAAGTCTGGAAAGTTGAATTAACTGGTGGATCTACAAGCAACAAACCTGATGCAACTCACATCTATAAAGATGGTAATGTACAAAACGTACTTGCAACTCTTGCTGATGATATTCGTGATACAGTTATAGGTTTTGAAACAACAAAACGGGTTCAAATTCAGTACAGATATAGAGTACAATCAAATATTGGTACTCCAAACAGCCAGCTCTCAAATGTTTTTACTGCGACAACTTATGCTCAAGGTGCAACAGCATCTCCAGTTGCATCTTATTCTTTCACTAATATGGGATCAACTCTTGGAGATTACGGCTTGTATCGAGCAGGTAATGGTGATGCAGCATCAAGACTTCAATTAGGCACGGTTGATGGTTATGTTTATGCATTACCGATTGCAGTTGTTGCAAGACGATCAATTGCATCATATAATGATGAAGATGTAAATGGGCAATTTGCATCAAGTGTTGCTATTGGCGGAACATCTGATCGTATTGACGGTTTGTTTTATGATTCAGTTACAGAAAGCGATGTCACTGACTTAAGACATCAGACAGTTTTGGGAAAACCAAATTATCAGTATGTACTTAAGACAGCAATAAATGATTTATTGACTGGTAAAGTAAAGACTCATTATCCTTCACGAATCGTTTATGATCTGATTTCCAATACTGCACTTTCAGGCTATACGATCTTTAATAGTACTACAAGTGATGGTGTTAGAAATATCTGGTCAGATTTACAAACAACTGTTGTTGCTCATGTTGCCAAATTGAATATTGGTAATACTGACACCAATAAAGATTGGTTCACTTCTCGTGCAACAGGTTCTTGGACGATCGGTGACACGCTTACAGTAAATCAGCCTGACGGTTCACCGCTAGGCACAATTATTACCGGCTCACCGACAGTGTACTATAATGCGAAAGGTTTGATTGCAGTTACTGGTGCATGGTCTGGAGTAGGCACAAATTCAGCAGTTTTCACGTTAGGAACGAATACATTACTTACTTCTCAAGAAATTTGGATTACATTTGATGTAAGATATCCAAATAATGAAGGCACAACTTATATTCCTGATCAACTGTTGAAACTTGAGTACAAGAATGTTGCATCATTTCCGAATATACCTACTTCTTATACAACTTATTATGGAGTTGTAAGAGCAGGAACAAATTTACTTGCTCCAAATTTGTTTTCATCAAGAAATTCAAAACAAGTTGCTTATAAACATGCAGGACCCGTGAATGATTACAGAGCTAATTATACGCTAAATTCAAGGAACAAAGAAATTCTACTTACACCAGTTGTGGCTTCAACAACTGCAGTTGATGGTGCAAACAAAGTAATGTCAGTTAAGAATTTTAATAGTACATCTACTAAAGTTTCACTGACAATGCCTACGACTAAGACATGGTTTGTTAGAGGCGTTTATAAGACAGCATCTGGTAATTTCACTCAAGAAATTGCAACAACTCAATATATTAATGAAAATCCGTCATCAGTTGTAGGAAATTCATTCTTCCATCCAAGAGCAAATCATTCCTTTGCTCGTATTTCTTCAATTATTTATGATCCGGGTGTATCTAATTTACAGTTAATAGTTGAAAGTGGCGGAGATTATTATCCTGTATTTAGACAAGATGCATCAGGTAATATCAATGAGTTTATTCTTGTTGACACATCAGGAAATACTTACACACCGCCAACTACAGTTGTCACACAATATCAGATAACTTATATGACAATTCCTACTGCAAATGTGAATGCTTATACTGTAAGTAGTAATAATCCTGCTGACAACTGGATACAATGTGATAATAATGGTGGAACTGTTGCTGACGGACAAGAATTATGGATTGATTTTGATTACATTACCTGTCCTCATGACGGTGCTCAAATAAAAATTGCCTATAGCAGTTTACCTTATCAAGGTCTTGTCTCTGGCACAACAGTTTTAAGTGCTACATTAAAGGAACTTTCAAGTTTTGTTCACACTGATGGTACAGCAAACGTCACAGCCAATATAGATACTGCACTTTATCCGAGACCTTTGATATCTTATTTCCCAACGCCAGTAGATATAGAGTTTAGTATTAAAGGTGATTCGGTTGCAGGTTCAGGCATTGTCGGTGAATCATATACCAATCCAAATTGTTATGTCGATTCAATAACAGCTGATTTGGCTGTAGGTACTGACAGTCCATTAAAGATTGGTGACATAATCACTGCTGCTTATGATGCAGGCTTGGTTGCAATTGAGCGTGGTGGTAATAAGGCTACAGTTGACAAAGCGATCATGTTAGTTGCAATGTCAGCGCCAAATTATAAACAAGCTGTTGTCTTTGCATTAGGTGTCGCAGGAGACAACTTTGCTATTAAAGATGAGCTTGTTCTGTACACTTGGACATATACCATTAATGTTGCAACTAACAAGTTGGTATCGACTGATGGAACAAGTATTGGTGCTGACATGTTCTTCATTAATAAGAGGCCGTTAGCCAAAATACAGTAAAATAGTTTGAGTATTTAACCAATAAAAGGAATCTGTTCTTTTGAATAGATTCCTTTTTTATTTAGGAGTTTGATTTTATATGTCAGAAGATCAGCTTACTGAACCTCCGAGTACAAAATCAGAGACAATATATTTTACACAATCAAAACTTAAAGAAAAAATTCTAAATGCAAATGCAGAACAATTCAGACAACAATATTATCCACAAACAACCATTTCTGATTGGAATGATTGGAAATGGCAACTCAAAAATCGTCTTTGTAATAACTCTGATATAGACAAAATCTTCAATCTATCTCCAAATGAAAAATGTGAAAATTCTCTTCCTATAGCAATTACTCCCTATTATGCATCAGTAGCTCTACATAGTCCTGCAATAAGAAAAACTGTCGTCCCTACAAACAATGAAAATTTGAAATCTTTTGGTGAAGCTGAAGATCCATTATGTGAAGAACGTCAAAGTCCCTTAAGTTGTTTAGTTCATCGGTATCCAGATAGAGTTTTATTTTTAACAACTAATTATTGTGCTAGCTATTGTCGATACTGTACACGTTCACGTATTATAGAAAAGGACAAGAATTACAAGCGTAATATTCAGGCAGCTTTAGATTACATACAGAATAATAACCAGATTCGAGACGTTTTGCTCTCAGGTGGTGATTTCCTGACAATGGCTACAGAACGAATTGAATGGATACTTGAAAGTGTTAGTAAAATCAAACATGTTGAGTTCATCCGGTTAGGAACAAAAATTCCTGTAGTATTACCTCAAAGAATAACATCGCCATTATTAAGAGTCTTAAAGAAATATAAACCCTGGATAAGCATTCATTTTACTCACTCAGATGAATTAACGCCTGAAACTCAAGAAGCATGTAACAAACTAGCTGACATTGGGTTACCGCTAGGCAGTCAAACAGTTTTACTTAAAGATGTTAATGATAACACAGACACTATGAAAGATCTATTTCATAATTTGCTGAAAGTTCGAGTGCGTCCATATTATTTGTATCAGTGTGATCCAATTTTTGGTAGTTCACACTTTAGGACATCAGTAGAAAAGGGTATTGAAATAATTCAGAACTTGAGAGGTTACACAACTGGATATGCGATTCCTTCATTCGTGATTGATGCTCCAGGTGGTGGAGGAAAGATTCCGATAATGCCTGAATATGTGATTGGAAAAGATAAGCAAGGAATAATTCTTAAAAACTTTGAAGGAAAAATCTTCCATTATCCTGATTTACTGTAGAAAAATTTTCTATGATACTTTGAAAAACATTAGCCTTCATAAAAATCCTTCCTAACTGTTAACTTGTCGTCCGTTTCAGCATATAATTCATTGAAAATTGATATGATTAATACAAACAGGAGAACTGTCAAATGTCATTAAGTACTATTGAAGCTGAATCACCAATGATTAAAGTAATTCGCAAAACAGCTAACATGAACATTACTGGTTTGGTAACTGATGAAACATTATTAAGAAAAAGTTGTAGACCTGTTGAATCCAGCGAAAATGCTCAGAACATTATTAAACAGCTCGAGGAAGAATTAAGTCATCGATCAGGCGTAGGCTTGGCTGCACCACAAATCGGTATGTTGTCGCAAATTGCCATCATTAGACTTGAAGATGTCAAAATTGATATTATTAATCCAACAAACGTAGAACTTTCAGATGGTGATTTTATTTACGAAGGTGAAGGATGTTTGAGTTTTCCAGGAATAAGAAAAAATACTAAAAGATCAAGATCTATTAATTTTATCAATAATTTTGGTTCTGAATCTCACTTTTATTCCGTCGATTATAGTTCCTCAGGAGAAGATAAATTTAAGAATCCTTTATTTGTAGTTGCAATTCAGCATGAAATTGACCATCTCTTTGGCAAACTTTTCGTTGATCATGAATTTTTAAGTTCTGTCAAATTAAACTATGTCGGTCGTAATGATCTGTGTCCGTGCGGCTCAAAAAAGAAATACAAAAAGTGCTGCCTGAAAATTAAGGAGCAATAATGATCACAAAGAATTTTATTGGCTATCTTAGTATTTTATTTTGTTTTTGTGGTCCAATGTTCATACCATCAACAAATCAAAACTATTTGTATGATGATGACGATCGTATAGTAATTTATCATGGTCTAAATCTAAGTAATACTTCTAAATCCACTCCGGACAATTTACCTTGGACAACTCAATCAGATCTAAACAAACTCAATCAATGGGGATTCAATCTAGTCCGTTATTTAGTTTTCTGGAGTGCAATAGAACCTCAAAAAGATTCAATAAATCAAGATTACATTCAACAAACAATTCAACGAATTAATTGGCTTGACAGTTTAGGTGTCGATGTCATAATTGATTTACACCAAGACTTATTTAACACAAAGTTTAGTGGTAATGGTTTTCCTTCGTGGGTCATAAATGATGACAGTTTACCTTTTACCTTGCAACAACCTTGGTTCAATAACTACTATCAACCTGCAGTTATTGCATGCTATCGTAATTTTTGGACAAACCCACAAAATATTAGTAGTTACCTCAAAGTAATTAAGATCATCCAAAATTCATTTGATAGTATGCCTAATGTAATTGGCATTGATGTTATGAATGAACCTTTTCCGGTAATACCAAAAGATTTTAATACAGTTTCGCTGCAAAACATCACTACGACAACAAAAGAATTAGTGACATTTGAACAGAATTATTTATCACCGTTGTATGACAGTGTTAATCAAATTGGTTTTAAGAAACGTGTGTTTTTTGAACCTGTTATATATACAAGTATCGGTATTCCCACAATGTTAAATTTTAAGACTAAATCCAATAATGTATATTATCCACATTATTATGATCCGCTTTGTGAATCTGGCAAGTCATATACAGATCTGACTAGAAAAACTATGGATCTTGCATTCAAAATTAAAGTCAAAGAAGCGCAGACAATGAAAGTACCTTTACTATATGGTGAATTTGGTATATCAACTGTTCCACGGTATTCGGATTATTTAACACAGTTTTTGAATTTAGCTGATAGATATAGTGTAGGTTGGACATATTATTCATTTGACAGAGGGCCTTTTGGCGTACTTAATAATGATGGTTCAGATGCACCGCAGTTAAAATATCTTGTTAGACCGTATCCGATGCGTATTGCCGGTAGGAATCCTCTATTCACGGCAACTGATAGTAGTTTGACATTAACTTATGATAATATTGGTCTTACAGGTTTAACAGAAATTTTTATTCCCTGGCAACTGTATGATGTAAAAATTAATGGAGTATATACAGAACAGATGAACAACGTATTCAAGTACCAAAATGATGATCTAATTAAACAAAAAATAGAAATTTATAGAAGGTGAGAGTAAGAATGTTTAAACTTAACAGATGGTATGATTTACAAAAAGAACCGTTGCGATTTCTTCTATTTTGTTTCTTTATATGTTTTCCGCTTGCGTTTGCTTTTCATTTTGATGATGCATTGATTTCCAAGATATACTTCATCATACTTGTTATATTTCTTTGCTCGAGAATATATTACTTTAGGAAGAGTAGAAAGATTACAAAATGACTTGTATCATAGATCTGGACATTTGAATGATTCTACGAGTTGGTAACATTAACACTAGAATAGAAGGTGATATTAGTTATCATCTACGTGGCAGACTGTTCAAATTGTTAAGTTATACAACTAAAGCATTTAATGGATTTGCATTTGTTGAAGTTACTCATAATTTATTTGACAAAGTAAATCAAACATTTCCCACCGGCTTGTATTCCATTGTCACACAAATTTTTGACGAAGAACAAATTAATTATGAAACAATTGATATCAGGAAACAAGCAGTACCAAATAAACCATTACCATTGTATGGAATTGAATTACGTAAGTATCAAGAAGATATAGTTAGAGACGCTGTTAATCAACAAAGATTTGTGATTCAAGTTGCAACTGGCGGTGGGAAAACTGTTATTGCAGGAGCAATATTGGCTAGTTTGAATGTACCGTCATTATTCATTGTACATACAGGTGACTTATTTGAACAGGCTTATGATGATTTGAGTGAAATGTTGAAAGTACCTATAGGTAAAATAGGTGGCGGTGAGTGCAAAATAGAACAAATTAATGTGTGCATGATTCAGACAATTCACGCAGTGTTGAAAAAGAAATATGAAGTGTTTGATGAAGTTGAAGAAGAATTGTCTAAAGAAGATGAATTGGTAAAGAAAAGTTATCAAGTTCGAGACAATTCAATCAAGAAATTTATTGAATCAGATGTACAGTGCATACTGATAGACGAATGTCATCATATTTCTGCAAATTCGTACATTGAAGCGATGAAGGCCTGCAAGGCTGCTCTTTGGAGAGGAGGCCTTTCAGCAACCCCTTACTCAGGTGAAGAGAAGGATATTATTTTACAGGCATATGCAGGAAAAAGTGTAGGCAACATTACCGCATCGTACTTGATTAAACAAGGATTTTTAGTTAAACCAAAGATCTTTTACTTGTTGGGATCACTTAATGGTGACTACAAATATTCTAGAAAACGTTACAACTTAATCTACAAGAAAAATATAGTTGGTAGTGTCTATCGAAACAATTTGATTGTAGATTGTGTTAAGCGATTGAAAGAATTGAATAAGAGTGTGTTGATAACAGTAACAACTAAAAAACATGGTAAAGTAATACTTGAATTGCTTAAGAAGAAAACGAATGTAAGTGTAGAATTTATTTATAGCAATGTTGACAAAATTTTACGGAAACAGTATATCCAAAAAGTAAGAGACAGACAGCTAGATGTGATCGTGGGCACAAGTCTCGCAGACGAAGGTTTAAACATCCCAGCATTGGACGCTCTCATTTTAGCAGGTGGTGGAAAATCACCTACAAGACAAATTCAGAGAATAGGTAGAACATTGAGAAAATCACCAGGAAAAACAGAAGCAATCATAATTGACTTTAAAGATTGTTATCGATACTTGTTAGGTCATTACAAAAAGAGACGTAATATTTGTGAAGCTGAATCTGAATTTGAAATAGTAAATAGTTTTTGAATTATGAAAGAATGTTATTCAACACTGCCGTTAAACAACAAAAAATTAACAGACAAATTTGCAGGAAATCACCATTGTTATGCCTGTGATGACAGGTATAATTGTCTGTTAGTATCGTCTATTACTACTCAAACAACTGAAAAACAGTGGGTTGTCAATTTGTTAAATGATGTGAAAGCAGATATAACTGCTGCCTATGTTATAGAAAAATTGACAAAGAATCAAAATGATGCGATGAGTGATCCAATAGTTAGAGAACATTTTATTAGTATGATAAGGGATAAATACAAGAAATTAAAAATAGAAATTAGTGTTATAAAAGAAAGTTTGTTAGAAATCGGTATTGATATTGACAAAGAAATTGGAG
>ERZ724518.395-NODE-395-length-18539-cov-22.650454_pt1 | contig 18539 bp, 11 predicted proteins | sample MGYA00376051_ERZ724518 | MGnify/ENA primary metagenome ERZ724518 (study PRJEB28724, sample SAMN07190885) | wastewater metagenome | isolation source: influent of sewage treatment plant in Hong Hong | place: Hong Kong | collected 2016-03-17 ... | reverse complement strand
TGGCCGACACCGGCGCCACCGCCCTGGTCACCGCCAACGCCCTGCGCCTGCTGCGCAAGCGCTAAGCCGGCCGTTAACGGTACAACCAACAGCCGCCCCAGCAGGGCGGCTTTTTTATTGTCTCGCCCACCACGACAAAGAAAAAGCGCGGCTGCCGGTCGGCAGTCGCGCTTTGCTTACTATCTCGGAGTTATCCCACCCTTGGCGAGGTGGAATTCAACCCTGGGGTGCCGAGTCAGCCCAGGGCTCGATGGGGTTGCTTACTTGGCGCTGCACTCCTGGACGATGACGGTACCCACCTCGCCAGAGGTCTTGGTCGGATCGACCTTGACCAGGAAGCTCCACAGGCCCTGCGCCAGAGTCATGCTGTTGTTGCCCATGCCGCCATCGCCGTGCTGCAGCGGATAGGACTGCTCAGGCTCCAGGGCGATCAGGGTGCCACCGGCATCCTTGACGAAGAACTGCTTGCTCCAGTTGCCGTCGTCGTTGGCAAACTTGAAGTCGAAGCTGCCCGCGTAGTTGAAGGCAGCCTGATAGATGGCGAGATTGCCCTCCATCCCCTTGTAGTTCAGCTGATAGGTCGGCTGTGCGTTCCAGTCACTCAGGCTGCCGCGCACATAGAGCGGGAAGCCGAGCGGATTACCGGCGACGGTATCCAGCACCTTGCAGCTCTGCACCGGCTCGGTGTAGCTGACGCTCAAGGTCGGCTTGTCCTTGTTCATGGCGGTGAAGACGAACTTGTAGCTGCCCGCCTTGTCGACATTGAACGGCAAATCCCCGCCATTGGCACAGAGCGCACTGACCTGGCCGGTCGCCAGTTGGTCGGTATCACTGCACTTGCCGTAGTTGACGGGACCACCCCAGTCGCTGCCGGCGATCTTCACCTGAGTCGTTCCCAGCTGATCCGTCGTCACGTCGGTGGTGAACTCATAGGTATAGTTGCCACTGAAGTTCATCTTGTTGACCGGATCCCAGGCCCCCAGGAAACCGCGGACAAACACCTCGGTATCACCGAAGGGAGGCAGGGTGCTCAGATCCGTCTTCTTGCTCACCGGCAGACCTGCGCCCTGGGCGCCGTTCTGCGGCTTGACGAAGACGGCAGCAGACCAGGCTCCCAGGGTCAGCTCACCGTTACCCACGGCAGCGCCACTGGCGATGCTGTCGACCCCGCGATGCTTACCACTCAGCACCATGCCGGAGAGGTCGATGGGCTGATCGTCGCCGTCACGGAAGTCGCCGATGGTCTGGCTCTGGCTGGTGGCGTTGATCATCACCACCAGACCGTCGATGGCCGGATCCAGATCCGCGCCAGCCTTGCTGCCATCATCCACCGTCATCACGATGAGACCCGGGGTCTGATCCGGCCCGGTGTTGCGGAAGTCGACCCGCTTGATCACCTCGGCACCGCTGCCCAGACGCAGCAGGCGGGAGGATTGACGCAACTCGGACAGCTCCTGGTAGAAGCTGACCATCTGCTGCATCTCGGCCGAGCCCGGCTTGGCGTGCTGGCCGAGCACCTGCTCGATCAAGGGGTAGTTGTCGCCGTCTTTATCCTTGCGTGGCAAGCCTTTGTCGAAGTTGTTGTCGCCGAGGGTGTAGTCGACCCGGTTGTACCAGTCACCGGAGTCATAGCTGTCCCGCTCCATGGACTTGGAGCGCAGCAGTTCGACCCCGGCATGGGTGAAGGGAATGCCCTGCCCCAGCATGGCGGTGGCCAGCGATACCCCTTGCATCCGCACCAGATCGGCCCCTGCTGGCGCCTTGTAGACCAGGTTGTCGAACAGGGTCTGGTTGTCGTGCTTGTCGACGTAGTTCTGGATTTCGGTCGGATCCTGGGCATAACCCGCGGGCTGACCGTTGTAGTCGATGTCGGCCCCCTTCTTCGGCACGCCGTCCTTGTCGGTCAGCACGAACTCCTTGAGGTTGCCCGCCATGCCGAGGCGCACCAGATCGGACTGATGCAGGGCGGTGGCGAGATCGACGCCGTCCAGCTCGTTGGCATCCACCAGGGCGCCGTTGCCAAAGCCCTGGGTCTTGCGAATGGCTTCGCCGCCGTCGAACGGGCTGCCGCCGCGCACCGCATCACGCAGCCGGTCGGAGAAGGATCCGATGCCGGTACCGGCCAGGTGCTTCTGGGTCGCCTGCACGAAGCGCTTGTCATCCTGCACCTCGCCGAAGTTCCACCCCTCGCCGTAGAAGTACATGTCCGGATTGACCTTCTTCACCTCGGCCAGGGCCTGCACCATCTGATCTTTCGGGTGGTGGCCCATGAGGTCGAAGCGGAAGGCATCGATCTTGTAGTCCCGCGCCCAGGTGACCAGAGAGTCATCCATCAGCTTGGCGAACATGGCGTGTTCCGGCGCCGTGTTGGAGCAGCAGGTGGAGTTTTCCACCGAACCGGTCTCCGGATTGAGGCGCTGGTAGTACCAGGGCACAATCTTGTCGAGCACGGATTTGGAACCGAGACCCGCTTCGTTGGTGTGGTTGTAGACCACGTCCATCACCACGTTCATGCCGATGTTCTGCTTGATGGCCTGCACCATCTCGCGGAACTCCTTGATCCGGGTCGTCCCCTCCGCATTGGTGGCGTAGGAGCCTTCCGGGGTGGTGTAGTGGTAGGGGTCATAGCCCCAGTTGAAGGAGTCCACCCCGCGCAGGTAGCCGTACAGCTCCTGCACCACGGGGTTTTCCTTGCTGTCGCTGGCTTGCAGATCACCGAGCACGGCTTCGATGGTCTCGCCGCCACCACAGTGGCTGGCAAACCTGGAGTTCTTGACCTCGGGATTGACCTCGCACAGCTTGCTGAAGTCATCACCGATGTTGGCCACCTTGGCCGGATCCTCGTTGACGGTGGCGATGTCGAACACCGGCAGCAGGTGCAGGTGGCTGACGCCGCTCTTGGCCAGGGATTTCAGGTGGGTGACGGGCACGCTGTCGCTGTCGGTCAGCCCGAGGAACTTGCCGCGGTGATCCACCGGCGTCGACTCGTCGTTGCCGGTCAGATCCCGGACGTGGGCCTCATAGATGGTGATGTCGGCGGGGTTCTTCTGGCTGTGGGGCGCCTTGAGGCCGTCCCAGCCTTCCGGCTTGAGGGCCGGATCGTCGAGATCCACCACCTGGCTGAACTCAGAGTTCATCGCCAGGCTCAGGGAGTAGGGGTCGGTCACCTGATAGGATTCCAGCTTGCGGCTGACCGGGTGATAGACCTGGATGTCGTAGCGATAGTATTTGCCCACCAGATCGCTGCCCCCCTGCACGCTCCAGCTGCCGCTGGCCTCGTCCAGGGTCATGGCGCGCTCGCCAAGCGACTTGTGCTGCTCGTCGAACAGCGCCAGCTTGACCGACTTGGCAGTCGGCGCCCAGAGCCGGAAGGTGACATTGCCCCCCTCCACCACGGCGCCGTAGGCCAGCTTGGTGGCCGCTTCGCTGTAAAGGGCATCGAGGGCACCGGCACTCTGCACCAGGGTCGCCCCCTGCAGGATGCCGTCCGCATCGGTCCCGATGGCGACCAGCTCACCCTTGAGCAGGGGCTTGAGATCTTTCCCCGCAGGCAGGGCGAAGGCGGCGGCATCCTTGAGGTGCGGGTATTTGGCCTGCTGCTCTTCGGTCAGGCTGGTCGGGGTCAGCTTGAGGTAGGGGAAATCGAATACACCCTCGCTGTTTGCGGTGATGGTGCCTGACTCTGTGTAGTAGAGGCGCACATAGGGCTTGTCCTTGCCCCCTTGCCAAATCAGGGTGTTGTCGTCGATGAGATGGGCACTGGCCCCCGCCACGCCGAAGGCGGCGGTGAAGGCTTCCGCCCGGCTGCCGAAGATCTCGTTCTTGCCGGCGACGATGGCCACGGTGCGATCCGGGTGATCACTGAAGACCACCTTCATGTCGCTGCCGGTCAGGTTCGCGAGATCGCCGTTGCGGGCGATGAAGTTGATGCAGCCTTCCATCTTGGAGAGCGGCACGACCCAGGCCGGACCAAAACTGTCCGCCGCGGACGGCGTCTTGCTCTTGTCATCCCAACCGGTGTTGAGGCCGCCCTCCGAGGTCGAGTTGCAGGCGTCGTTGTTCCACAGGTGCAGGCTGTGGCTGGCGAACGGGCCGGTGACACCGCGCGCCGCGCTGGTCTGGGTATCCACCAGGGCGATGACCGCTTCGTCGGGGCCGGCCGTCAGCAGTTCGGCCGGGGGCTGGACGTTGGGAAGACGAGCGACGGGCTCATCCTGAGGGGCAGGAGCAGAAGAACTGTTGTCGTTACAGCCTGACAAAAGCGCGAGCAGTGAGGCTGTTACCAGCGCCACCTTGGTCTTTTTCATATCCATTTTTTTATAATTCCCGCTGTAGTTGGTCTCGATACTCGAGGTACCCGGTCGTAACCGAGCGATGCCATATTAATCAGCGGAGATTGTTGTAAATGTGAGCGGCCGGGCAAAAAAAACCAACCTGTTTCAACAAGATAACGTTTTCATAACGAAAATTGGATCGCGCTCACAGACCCGCCCCCGCTTTGGGCCCATACCAGCAGAGCGACGGATTCATGCCGGAAAAAATCAATTTCCGATCAAATGGATAGCAAGGAGTCATGACCGATGAAACGGATCGAGGAGCAGGCGAAGCGGCTGGATCAGGAGTATCAGGGGATTGCCCAGCTGTTTCACCAATTCTGTCAGCAGGCCGGGGGACTCGCCGAGCAGTATCACTTCTTCAGCTGGCCCGATTACGAAGAGACGCCGCCCCTCTGCCGGGCCTTCACCCTGCTGGGTGAGCCGCGCGAACTGCGGCTTCGCTGTCAGCCCGGTGAGCGGGGAACCCTGATCGGCATCATCCAGATCCTGGATGACGAGGGAGCGACCCACGCCAGCCTGGGCTTTCGCGCAGACGGTCACCTGCTGCTGGAACCCGGTCGGCTGCTGGATGACCCACCAGGGCTGCTGCTCAAACTGATGCTGGGCTCGCTCTGGCAGGATCAAGCCAAAGGGGAGAACGAACGCCCGCCGCACTGAATCAAGGCCCTGGGATAGGCACCGGGCGCCATCCTATTTCCTATCCCTGAGCGATTTCGATGGTCAGGTGCACCAGCTCCTCGTGGATGGCGAGCCGTTCACGGATCGCCTGTGCCGGGATGGGGACCGCCATCCGCAAGGAGAGCACGGCCGCATATTGCACCTGCCCCACCCGCCAGACGTGCAGATCGCGGATCTCGGCGTCAGGCAGCTCGGCTATCACCTCGCGGATCTCCGCCACCAGGGGGGCGTCCATCTCCGCATCCAGCAACACGCGACCCGTGTCCCTCAGCAACCCCCGGGCCCAGACCGCCACCAGCACGGCCCCCACTATGCCCATCAGGGGATCCAGCCAGTCGGCTCCCCACAGCATGCCCCCCACCAGCGCGAAGATGGCCAGCACAGAGGTGGCCGCATCCGCCAGCACGTGAAGATAGGCGGCACGCAGGTTCAGATCCTGATGGCCGTGGTGGTGGTGACCATGATGGTCATGGTGGTCATGGTGGTCATGGTGGTCATGATGATGGCCGTGACCGTGGTGATGACCGTGATCGTCCTTGAGCAACCAGGCGCAGGCCAGGTTCACCAACAGGCCGCCGATGGCGATGCCGATGGCCTGCTGATAGTGGATAGGGCTGGGATCCAGCAGCCGGGCCACCGACTCGAACAGCATCAGACCCGCCACCCCCACCAGCAGCAGGGCGCTGCTGAAGCCTCCCAGCACCTCTATCTTCCAGGTACCGAAGCTGAATCTGTGATCCCGGGCGAAGTGACGGGCGGCACGATAGGCCACGACGGAGAGGCCGAGGGCCAGGGCGTGGGAGCTCATGTGCCAGCCATCCGCCAGCAGCGCCATGGAGTTGTAGAACCAGCCACCGCCGATTTCCGCCACCATCATGATGAGGGTGAGCAGCACGGCCCAACGGGTTTTCTGTTCGGCCAGCGGATTCCCTTCATGAACGACGGGTTGCTGGCAGTGGGATGAAGCGAGGGATGACATGAATTTCTCCTGAGAGCGACAATGCAATATACTATACCCCAGTATAGTTTTAATGCGCGAGAGGATCCTGTATGTCACACACGGTTCACGACAAGAAGAAGCTGCTGGCACGGGTCAGACGCATCAAGGGACAGACCGGTGCCCTGGAGAGTGCCCTGGAGCAGGAGACGGACTGCGCCGCCATCTTGCAGCAGATTGCCGCCATCCGCGGCGCCGTCAACGGCCTGATGCTGGAGGTGCTGGAAGGCCACATGCGCGAGCATCTGGGGGCGGCGGAAGCGACCCCGGCCGAGCGGCTGGAGGACCTAGATCAGGTGGTGAGGGTACTGCGCTCCTATCTGAAATAAGGGTGCCCGAAGAGATCGGGCGCTCCTGTCAGTCGAAGTCCGCATAGGGGGTCAACGGCCGGGGCGGCATGTCGAGATCCCCCTGCCAGGGCTTGAAGGTGTAGCGCAGGAAGAGGGTGGCATGGCTGGGGGCATAGTCATCCGCTTGCTGGATGTCGATCCGCCCGCCGATGCGCCAGTGCTCGGTCAGGCGGTGCTCCACCACGGCGTTCAGGGTATAGCCGAAGCCGCTGCTGCTGCCCCCCTGCAGCGGCGCATTCCTGTCCGGCAGTCCGGTGGGCAACAGGCCTTCCAGGGGGTAGCGACGACTGTCGTCGGTACGGGAGCGGGACCAGGATCCCGATCCCCCCAGCTCCCATGACCAGTCAGGGGTGCGCTGCCGGTAGCTGACAGGCACCGAGAGCGAGAAGTACCCTTGCGGGCTGTAATAGCCCCCCTGCCCCAGGGTGTAGCCGCTCAGATCCTGCTGGTAATGCCACAGCATGGTGCTGAGCCCCACGCTGGCCCGGCGGTTCGTCTCGTTGATGAGCTTGTAGTAGCCGCCCCCCATGAGCCGGGTGCGCCAGTTGTCCGGCACGTTCTTGCCCGTCAGCAGGTGTTGCTGGGCGCTGCCCCAGAAGCCGACGGCGCCCCCCAGATCATGGCTGAGATCGAGGCGAACCCCGTTCGCTCTCACCCCGCCCCAGCTGATGCCGGTCCCCGGATCCACCGTGCCCGCATAAGAGAGCAGCGAGCTGCTGACAGGACGCCGGGAGAGGGTGAGCCCCCACCCCAGCTCGCGCCAGTCTCCCGTTACCGTCGCGCCACCGACCCAGTCCACCACCTCGAAGCCGAGCGGCGTGGTGCCGAGATCGAAGGCCCAGGCCCCCTTGTGCCAGCCCGCCGCCAGGGTGGTGCCCCGGCTCTGCTGATGTTCCTGCCCACTGCAATCACGGGCGGCGCAGGTGCCGAACTCCTCCCGGTAGGGAGAGGCCGGCAGCCGGCCCGCATCCATGTCCACCAGCTCGAGGCGGCCAAAGGCGGTGCCGCCAGCCAGGGGGGTATCCAGTTGCACCATCTGGGTCAGGGCCCGCAGATCGGAGACGCCACCGGTACCGCTGGAACCCCAGTAGTCGCTGTCGAGGGAGACAGTGGTCTGCTGCTGTCGATAGTGACTGTCCAGATCCCCGCGCAGCCCGGAGGCCAGCCAGTCTTCGCCGTCACGGCTGCGGGCGAGCGCGGTCAGGGCGCCCTCATCCAGATCCTCGCGGGGAGAGAGGCCCGCCGCCACCAGCCCCTTGCGATCCCGCGACAGGGCCCCCTCGGCGTCGCCGGTGGCGAAGCGCTGGCGGGCGGCATCCCGCCAGAACAGGGCCGTCTGCTGGGAGGCCGGCTGCGTCGACACCAGGGGTTCGTAGCCGGTGAAGATGGCCCGCGCCGTCTCCCCCTCCCCCAGCGCCTGATAGAGGTTTGCCACCCGGCGGTAGTAGTTGAACTCGTCCGCCGGCAGCGGGCTGACCGGCCAGGCCGGCAGCCATTGGCGGGCCTCAGCCACATCTCCCCTGGTCTGGGCCAGCTCGGCCATGCCGAGCCTGGCCTCGGGCTGCTGCGGCGCGTGCGCCAGCACCGCGCGGTAATGGCGCTCTGCCCCGGCAACATCCCCCCGCTCCGCGGCCCAGCCCGCCAGCATCAGGGTCACCACATCATCGGGCTGCAACGGCTGCAGCAGGCGCTCGGCGCCCGCCTCATCCCCCTGCTGGTGCAGTTGCCTGGCGTTGGCCAGCAGCTCGCCACGGGCGAGGCGGCGATCCAGTTCCTGCATGTCAGCCGACCAACGCGCAGCTGGCACTTCGGCCAGCACGGCGCGGGCCTGGGATGACTGATCCTGCCCCGACAGGTAGAGGGCAGTAGCGTAGCGCAGGCTGTCGTTCTGTGGTTGCGCCGCCAACCGCCCCCGCAGCAACCGCTCCCCGCCAGCAACATCCCCGAGACGGGCCTGGGTGGCGGCGACCCGATAGGCCAGCCAGACATCATCCGGCAGCAGCCGCAGCGCCTCCTGGCGTTGGGTCAGGGCCTGGGGCAGCTTGCCGGCCTTGTCGAGCTGATCGGCCTGCTCCTGCAACAGCTCGGCCTTGAGCCGCTTGCCCTCGGCCTGCAGAGCTGCACTCCCGTTTTGATCCAGCAGGGCCAGTGCCCGCGCCGGATCCTGACCCTTGTAGAGATCGAACAGCCGGGCCAGGGCCCGATCACGGGCTCCCGGCATGGCGAAGGCCTTCTGATAGGCGAGCTCGGCCTCGCCGTCGCGACGACGGCCCCGCTCGCTGTCTCCCAATCCGAGCCAGGCCTCCGGCTCCTTGCCGTCCAGGGCAATGGCGCTGCGATAGCGGGTCGCCGCCGCCTCCCATTGCTGCTGCGCCAGGGCCTGGGAGCCCTGGTTGACCAGCAGCCAGTAGCGATTGGTGGCCAGCAGGCTGGCCCACTTGTCCTTGTCGGTCACATCGGGATGGCGCAGCACCCGTTCGAACTGGGTGATGGCGAGCGCGCGCTGATCGTTGCGGGAATAAGCCTGACCCAGGGCCCCCATGAGTTCGGGATCCCCGGGATTGACGGCGAGGGCCCGCTGCAACTCGGCGATGGTGGCCCCGCCGCTGGCGGTACGGGCCAGCGCCAACTGACGGGAGCGATAGGCCGGAGAGGCCCACTGCGCCTCCTGGGTCGCGAGCAGCGCCTCGGCCTTGTCGGCCTCCATCTCGGTACTGAAGAGGGGGATGTATTGCTTCAATTCGTCGATGCTCCGGGGGCCGACCGGCATGGCCTCGATGTCCGCGAGCCAGATCGCGGCCGCCTCCCCGCGGCTGTTGTCATCCTGCGCCATCTCGCGCAGCAGCCCCAGAGCCTGCTGGCGCCGCCCGTCGGCCAGGTAGTGGCGGACCAGCCCGCTGCGCACCCGTGGCTCACCCGGATATTGCCGGTTCAGGCTCTCCAGCATCGCCGTGCCCTTTGCCTTCATGGCGGGGATGCGCATCTGCAGCAGGGCATATTCCACCGCCACCTCGAGATTGGGGGGCCTGTCCCCCGCGAACAGGCTTCGATAGAGACGTTCAGCCTCCTCCAGTCGACCGGCGCTGGTCAGCAGCCTCGCCTGTTGCAACTGCTGGCGCCGGGCCGGATCGCTCAGGGCGAGATTGGCCATGCCCTGGCGATAGAGCGCAGAGTCGGGATCCTGCTTGCCGAGCCGGGCGAGCAACCCCCCGGCCTCCCTGGTCTTGCCCTGACGCAGGGCCTGGCGCGCCTGGGCCGCCAGCAGTTCCGGGTGATTGGGCTCCACCAGGGAGAGGGAGTAGAGACTGTTGCTGACGAGATCCTCCCGCCCGCGGGCCTCCCCGATCCGGACCTGTTCCAGCAACCACGACACCGGTTGCACCGCCCCCTGAGCCAGGGTGCCGCCCATCAGGCCGACGAGCAGGCAACCCAGGGTCAATCTGCTTGGCATGACTCGCTCCAGCCTGGTTGCAGGGTGCCGTCCGCGGCGAAGCGATAGCGACCCTGATCCCAGCCGGCACCAAACAGGGTCAGGACGCTGCCGTAATAGGCGTCGGCCTGCTCGCCGTGCTGCTTCACCTGCTCACGCAGGCTGGCCAGCATCGGTTGCCCCTGGGAGAGGGGCAGCAGGGCGGCGGCAAAGCCGACCGGTCCCCGCCCCTGAGTCTGGCCGCTCCGGGTGTCGACCCGCTCGGGAACGGCGCCAAGGGCAGCCGTGCTCTCCAGCATGGGGGTGAAGTGTGCCACCAGGGACGCCTTGGCGGGATCCTCGTCGTTCAGCATGCCGAGCCAGAGGTAGACGCGGATGGCGTCATAGCTGCCCTGGGGGCCTTTGTCCGTCGTCACCTGCCACCCCTTCTCCCCCTGCCAGTCAACCCAGTCGGGGGCAAAGCCCAGGGGTGCGCTCTCCTGCAGCAGCCTCGGCAGTTGCCCACGCATCTCGCGCCAGGGCCCCTGCAGCGCCGCGAAGCGGGCCAGCAACTGGGGCGGCAGGTAGCTCGGGTTCAGGGTCCAGCGCCCCTCCCCTGTATAGCCGTGGGCGCCGGGCAGCAGCACGGGGCCGAGACCGGGGACGGTGGCGACCTCCTCCCGGGCGATGCGCCGCAACAGCAGGGTGCCGATGGATTCGTAGCTGTGGTTGTCCCACAGACGGCCCGCTTCGAGCAGGCTGTAGGCTATCCAGAGATCCGAGTCGGACGCGCTGTTCTCGTCCAGCACGCCCCAGCTGCCATCTTCTCGCTGACCCCAGAGCCAAGAGGGCAGGAAGCCGGTCAGATCCCCGCGGGCGAGCCGCCGCTCGGTCCAGTCGAGCAGACGGGCGAAGGCCTCCCTGTCGTTGTTGACCAAAGCGAAGAAGAGGCCGTAGCTCTGGCCCTCGGAGGTGGTGATCCGCCGACCGTCGGCAGGGTCGATCACTCTCCCCTCCTCGCTGATGTAGTGCTGGCGAAAATAGTCCCACTCGGGCCAGTCACAAGCCGCCAGGGCAGGCAGGGTACACAGGGCCCAGAGCAGCAGGGCGCCACAGGCATTTTTCATCTGAGTCATCTCTTAGTCTTCCTTCAGGCGGCGACGGCTGGCACCGGCCAGCAGCACCCGCAGGCCCCAGCCCAGCACCAGCATGCAGAGCAGCGTCAGTCCGGCAAGGCGCAGCGGATACTCGGCAAACAGTTGCCAGATGCGCTCCCACCAGGGCAGATAGCCCACCTCATAACGATCCCCGACCGCCAGACTCTTCACTCCGGACTCCCGGATAATGGCCACCGACCCCGCGACCTGGCCACGCAGGGTGGTGTTTTGCAGGGTGTCGTTGAGCAGCTTGACCCCCGCCGGGCCGTCGGCCAGCAGGGCTACCAGGCTGCGTTGCTCGTGGGTCGGCGACTGCAGACCCAGGATGACGGCGATGGCGCGGTTGCCGGTCATGCCGACCCTGGCCTGAGGCTGGCGATCGGCCATGCTGTGCAGCAGATCCCCCTGATGCTGGCGAGTCGGCTCGTTGACCCAGCTGCGGGTGGACTGCAGCAGGGCATCTGGCGCCAGATCCCCCTGAAACTCCTCAGGCAGGGTGCCGATGAGCAGGGTATCCAGATCAGCGGTGCGGGCCTGCTCCCAATCATCCAGGACTCGCAGGGAGAGGGCCGGATAACCGGTCTCGGCCCCGATGGCCCCCACGGCATCGAGCAGGGTAGTGATCTGCGCCGGGTGCGGCCTGGCGGGCATGACCACCTGGCTGTCGGCGAGATCCGCCATCCGGCTGAACGGGAAGCCCGCATAGGCGAAGGCCCTGAGGTTCGGCATCTCGATGAAGTGGCGATAGCTGGTGAAGTCGATGGTTGAGCCCTCATCGATGCGCACCTGATGGGCGGGGGGCATCACCAGATCGCAGCGACCGTCCTCATTCCCCCCCATCATCTCCCTGGCATATTCAAACGAGAAGCTCAGGCTGTTGGCCTGAGTGGTCTTGAGCCCGGGCATGCGCAGCGCCGTGGCATCGTTATCGGCGGCGAACCAGAGCGGCAGGGTGAGCAACTGCTCACTCTTGGCCTCACCCGGTTCGAGCGGGAACGACTTCATGAACTGGCCGTTGACCGCCACGTCCAGGCGGGAGCCATCTCGCCGGGTCGGCGCCGTATTGTGGTACTTGAGTTCCGTCTTGATGCCATTGGCACCCAGCAGATAGAGATCCGGCGGCAGGCGCAGCGTCAGGTTCATGGGCCAGAGTCGGCTGCCCGTGGCCTGCAACTGGCCCGGATAATCCGTCAGCTCGTCGAACCGCATCTTGCGATCGAGCCGCACCCAGTTAGGGGCATCATAAGGCTGGCGCGGAGCCAGTGGCTTCACCTCGTCCACCAGCACGCTCTGACCCCGCAGCAGCACCTCTCCCTGGGCCAGCCCCCTGGCTGCAGTCAGCAGATCCTGCTGATCCCGCCCCAGGATCAGCAGCAGCTTCACATAGGGGTTGTCGGGGGAGCTGATCATGTCGATGGTGGGCCCCTTCACCTTGGGGTAGTCGACCAGGAAATCAGGACGCGCGTCATTGGTGGCGAAGATCACCCCGTTGCGATCCGGCAACTGGTTGATGAGCACGGGGAAGTGCTGACCCCGCCACTGCGCCTTGGTACCGAACCAGGACGCCAGCACGGCCGCCGCCTGCTGCTGCAGGAGCGGAACAGTGCCGCTGAACACCATGGGCAGGATCAGCTTGCCATCGTCCCGCACGTCGAGGAACGGCATGGGGAAGAAGGAGAGTTCGTTGCGCACCGGCAGGGTCTGCAGTTGCAGGTTCAGCTTGCTGTCCCGGTTGACGTTGAGCCACAGGGTATCGCTCGCCGGGTTCTCGCACACCTTCTGGTAATGGCCGACGAAGCTCACCTTGATCCGGTTGAAATCCTTGGCGTAGCGCGGATCCAGCTCGATGCGGGCATGGGTACGTTCCCCCATCTGCGCCTTGGTGAGGGCGGTAACCCCCATCAGCTCGTCATTGAGGTAGACCTTGATCTGGGAGAGCAGCGGCAACAAGGAGGGGGACGGGGTGAAGTCGAGATCCAGGCTGGCCCGGGTGACCACCTCGTCCCGCCGCACGGTGAAGTCCGCCTGGCCGTCCGGTGCGTTGCCGCGCAGGGAGAGGGTGCCCGGGGTCGAGGACATCTGTTCGAAACTCAGCGCCTGACTGCGCACCGGCGCGAGCACGGGTGGCAGGGGGCCGCTGGCCTCGGCGGCCAGCGCACTCTGCGTCATCAGCAGCAGAGGGACAAGGTAGCGTTGTGGTTTCATCATCCTTTCACTGTCTGTGTGGTCGGAGCCCCGGACCGGAAACCCGGCGAGACGCGACGTGGAACGAAAGAGAGCAGCCAGCGAACCAGCTTCTCAAGCAGGATACAAACAAACCCTATGGGTGAGGCGCGCGCCAAGCGCCAGTAAGCCCCCCAGCCGAGCTGCGTGATGTCGAGCAGGCTGTGGAGCGGACGATCCTTGCCGAGGCGCTGCTGCCACAGGGACCAGGTGTCGGCCCGGGCAAAGGTGCACTGGATGAAGGCGATGTGCTCGGTCTGATCCATGGGCGCCAGCTCCAGCCCCAGCTTGCGGCCGAACACCCGCTGCACCTTGGCGGCGAAGGCCTGCTCCCGCTGGCCATTGCGCAGCAGCAACCAGACCCTGTCCTTGTCGGCCAGGGGCAGGGGATCCTCGAGCAGGACACCCACCCCGCCATTGGAGTAGTCCTTGACGGTGCAGGGGTAGAGGTGGCCGTTGGCCAGCTTGATGGCCGCCGGCATCACCATCTCCACCCTGGGGTTGGTGCGTACCTGACGCGACTCGAACGCCACCGCCAGAGCCCCCCCCAGTATGGTCATGTTGTAGAGGGTCCACAGCATGCTGAGGATCAGGGTCAACACCTCGTCGGCCGGGCCGGTGGCGATGCGCCAGATGCCAAAGCCCAACCCGCACAGGTTGAGCAGGATCAGGATCAGATAGGGCCTGGAGACCGCCAGATCCAGATACACCTCCTCCGTCATGCCCCCCTTGGCGGTGACGTTGAACTTGCCTTTGTGGGGTGCAAACAGTGCCACCGTGGTCGGCCGGGCTATGTACCAGGCCAGCACCGTCTCGTAGACCTCGCCCCAGAAGGAGTGGCGCACCTTGCCCTGCAACCGGGAGTTGGTCAGGGCGCTGTGGAAGATGTGCGGCAGCATGTAGAGGGCGATGGCCGCCGCCGGGGCGTAGATGATGTAGGCGTGCAGGATCAGAAAGGCGAGCGGCGCCGTCAGGAAGATGAGACGCGGTATGCCCGACAGGAAGTGCAGCATGGCGTTGAAGTAGCAGAGCCGCTGCCCCAGGTTGAGCCCCTTGCCAAACAGGGGGTTGTCCAGGCGCAGGATCTGCACCATGCCACGCGCCCAGCGGATGCGCTGCCCGATGTGGGCGGAGAGACTCTCGGTGGCCAGCCCCGCCGCCAGGGGGATGCGGATATAGGCGGAGGTGTACCCAAGGCGGTGCAGCCGCAGCGAGGTGTGGGCATCCTCGGTGACCGTCTCCACCGCGATGCCGCCGATCTCGTCCAGCGCCGAGCGCTTGATGACGGCGCAGGAGCCGCAGAAAAAGCTGGCGTCCCACATGTCGTTGCCATCCTGCACCAGACCGTAGAAGAGAGCCCCCTCGTTCGGCATCTTGCGAAACCGCTGCAGGTTGTGCTCGAACGGATCGGCGGAGAAGAAGTGATGGGGGGTCTGCACCACCCCGAGCCTGGGAGCCCGGTAAAACCAGCCCACCGTCATCTGCAGGAAGGAGCGGGTTGGCAGGTGATCACAGTCGAAGATGGCGACCAGATCCCCGCTCGCCTGCCTGAGCGCGTAGTTGATGTTGCCAGCCTTGGCGTGCTCGTGGGTCGGCCGCGCCACATAGCGGATCCCCGCCCCTTCAGCAAATTCGCGAAACGACTCCCGGCCCCCGTCATCGAGCAGCCAGATGGTCAGCTTGTCAGCGGGCCAGTCGAGCCCCATGGCGGCATAGACGGTGCCCTTGACGATGGCGAGATCCTCGTTGTAGGTGGGGATCATCAGGTCAACCCTGGGCCACTGGGCCGGGTCCGCCGGCAGGGGCGCCGGCGGGCGGTGCAGCGGCCAGGCCGTCTGCCAGTAGCCAAGCAGCAGCACCACCCAGGCATAGGTCTCGGCGGCCAGCAGCAAGAGACCACAGGTGAGGCTGAGGGGATCGAACCAGTCCAGGGTGGAGGTGTAGCGCCACCAGATGTAGCGGCAGGAGACGGTGAGGGAGAGCACCATCATCATCAACATGGGGTAGCGGCCCGGCACGGCGCGCAAAATGAAGGCCATGGCGGCCAGTAGCAGAACGAAGACCAGCTGCGCCTGCAGGGTGAAGGGCTGGGTAATGCAGAGCAGGGAGAGGATGCCTGCCACCGCGCAGAGCAGCACGCTCTTCCAGCGCGCCTCGCGGGGGGTGGCCCTGGCCGCCGCCAGCCCCCTCTCCTCCTGCCGAATCAGCAGGGTGCCGAGAGCCTGGGTGCCCCATTGCCAGGCCCGTTGCCAGGAGGCGGGCCAGTGCAGGGGGATGGGCTCGGGGCGGCGCACTATGAGCCAGAGGCTCTGCAACAGGATGCGCAGGGGATCCCCGACGCGGGGCCGGGCCAGCTGGGGATAGAGACTCTGGGCGTGGCCCAGCACCCACTGCCAGCCATGGCGCTCCAGGGGGAAGAGGGTCCAGGCCAGCAGCCACACCAGGGTCAGACCGGCAGACCCCAGCCGGGAGCCGCCCTGGCGGCGCAGTGCCTGGTAGCGCTGGGAGCACCAGAGGCCCGCCGTCGGGGTCAGCAGCCTGGCTAGCATGGGTCGGCGCCCTCGATGTCCAGGCACCAGCAGGCCAGGGCGGTCAGCTCGTGGGCGATCAGACTGGTGGGAGCATAGCGACCCACCGGCTGCTTGGCGGCCATGGCCTCGGCCATCGCCTCGTCCCGATGCAGACGCAGCCCGAGCAGGGGCAACCCGCCCGCCTGCCAGAGATCCAGCAAATCCTGTTGCAGGGCACGGCGGCTGGTGAACTGGGTCACCAGCAATCGCTCCCCATCCTCCCAGACATGGCGGTAGAGACGCACATGGCAGTTGGCGTCGGCGTTGACTATGGTCAAACGCTTGCAGGGCAGCCCGGGCAACTGGCCCATGGGCAGATCCAGCAGCACCAGATCATAGCCCTCGATGGCCTGCAGCCAGGCCCCTGCCGATGTCCCCTGCTGGCCGCCATGGGGCAGCAGATCCAGCCCCTCCTCATAGTGATAGAGTGCCGAACGCCACTCCCGCGTCGGGTCCGCCAGCCGGCTCCAGCCTCTGGGGTCGTCATGGGACAGGCCCAGGTGGATGCCAAGCAGGTTGTCATGACACAGATCCACCGCCAGCACCCGGGCACCCTGCTCCCGGGCCGCCAGCGCCAGGCCGGCGACCAGAGAGGTGGTGCCCACACCGCCACGGATCCCCTGCAACGCGACAAGGTTCATGCTGACCTCCCTGCGTCCGGCGCTGCCGGCCCTCTCAGGTCCAGCTCCGCCAGCAGCGGGAAGCGCTCACGCAGGGCGATGAGCCGCTCCCGGAACGCGATGTCCTGGTAGGAGAGATTGACGCCGAAGGCCTGCTGCTCCATGGCCACGTCGCTCATCATGCCGCCTTCTACCGGCCCCCCGAAGGGGGCCTGCGTCGCGGGTCGCCGCTCACTCTGCACGTCCACCTCCGGTGTCATTGGGGATAGGGGACCCAATCCCCCTGCCCCAGCTTGATGTGGAACTGGTTTTGATACTCGAGCACGACAGCCCCCTGGTTTTCCGAAACCGAAGGGGTCTCTGGCAGACCGCTCAGCAGTGCATCCCAGTCGATGGTGTCAGTGCCAAACACGTTGCCCCCCACCAGCCGGGACACCAGCTCGGACACCGCCAGGAAACTGCTGGGCGTGTCGATGTTGCGGGTTGCCTCGTGCTGCGCCCGGGTCCCCAGCAGGGCGACACCGACGGGCACCAGAGTGATGCTCGGGCTGGGAATGTCCCGCAGCCCGGGCATCTGCATCCTGTCGCCGGCCAGCGCGGCCCCGTGCTCAGGCACCACCACCACGGCCACCTTGCGACCGGATTGCTCCAGCGTCGTCATGAAGTCATCCAGCTGATCCAGCAGGGTCTTGAGCCTGGCCTTGTAGGGCGCTACCTGGCGGGTGGCCGCGTAGCGGTTGCCGTCGTGCAGTGCGATCAGGTTGAAGAAGGTCATGTTGCGCGCCGCCTGGTTCTTCTCTCGCTCACTCAGCCAGCGCCCGAACAGGGCATCATCCCGATAGATGGGTTCACCATCGAAGGAGGCGAGATCATGGGCCAGCCCCTCCTTGCCCATGGGCGTGATGTCCAGCCCGGCGTACTGCTGCAGATCCTTCAGGTAGTTGCCAAAGGCCCCCGAGTGATCCATGGCAATCTGCTTGTCAAAACCGAGCCGGGCCAGGTTGTCGAACAGCAGGCACTGGCTGGGGGCCGTCACATAGAGCCCCTGGTGGCTGGTCTGCCCGCAACTGGCTCGCAGCAGACGGATGGAGCTCGGTCCGCTGTAGGAGGTCGCGGAGTTGAAGTGGTTGAAACGAATGTCGAAATGGCGCCAGACCGGGTGTTCGGTCAGGCCGCTGGCCTCCACGTCGCTCCAGGCCAGGGAGCAGATGTTGATGATCAGCAGATCGAATGGCGTCGCGTCGGCCGGCAGGGCGCTCGGGAAGCGCACCAGACGATCCTGCTCTTCCCGGTAGAAGTCGTCGAGATAGGTGTTGAGGTTCTCGTTGGTCGGCGGGGCGCTCTGATCCAGCTGCTCCGTCATCGACACCTGCCGTGGTGTGGACCCGGATTGAGGGGAGGTGACCGTGCTGGCCGCCACCGCATCCCGGGAGGCAAAGGGATCACCCACCAGGGGAGAGAGCCATAACCAGAGCAGGGCAAGCAGGATCCAGGGAGTGAAGCGCAGCCACTGGGCGATGAACAGATACAGGGTCAGCATCACGAAACCGGCGCCGACCATCTCCCAGTTGATGAAGCGCCCGAGCAGCTCCAGCCAGTAATCCAGGGTGAAGGAGAAGACCTGCCCCCCCCTGGGCGCGAATGCTCTCTATCCCCGGCAGCCAGGTGTCGTGATAGAAGATCCCCGCGCCGATGGGCAGCGCCAGCCAGTGCCGGATGCGCCGCAGCCCCGTACTGGGCAGGGGAAAGATCAGGAAGGCGGCAAACACCAGATTGATCAGGGGGTGGAAATTGAGGTAACCCGCCCAGAGCAGGGCGAACTTGGCAAGGAAATAGATATTCCAGCCACCCAGGCCGTGCCAGTCCAGCCAGGGGGAAGCGGCATTAGAAACGTCTCGAGTCATCGGCGATGGGTCACCCGTTATAGTGGGGCCCCGCAACGGGACCCAGGCACACTGCCATGGTTGTCAGAAAAAACTCTATTTATTATGCAACTAATCACTTATCTCAGGTGGCCCCAGGTGAGATCCGGGTAACCGGGTGACCTTCATGCCCGAGTACCATATTCACGGTATATGTTATCCAGTTGACACTATAAAAGGCACCCTCAGCGGCCAAAAGGGGTGATTAATTTTATGGCTGGCATATTCTTCATGGGCGGCCGGGCCCTCTTGCTACGACAACAACTGTCATCCTTG
>ERZ724518.391-NODE-391-length-18559-cov-60.835225_pt1 | contig 18559 bp, 17 predicted proteins | sample MGYA00376051_ERZ724518 | MGnify/ENA primary metagenome ERZ724518 (study PRJEB28724, sample SAMN07190885) | wastewater metagenome | isolation source: influent of sewage treatment plant in Hong Hong | place: Hong Kong | collected 2016-03-17 ... | reverse complement strand
GCGGCAAGGCCATCTGCATGGGGCCGAACAACTATCTGGCCCGTGGCTATCAGGGGGCGCCCATCGCCGTGACTGTCGAAGGAGCTAATATCCTGACCCGCAGCATGATCATTTACGGTCAGGGAGCCATCCGTTGCCACCCCTACGTGTTGCCGGAGATGCTGGCAGCCAGCCACCCCGACAAAGAGCAGGCGCTGAAAGATTTCGACAAGGCGATGTTCAGCCACGTGGGCTTTGCCATCAGCAACCTGGTGCGCAGCTTCTGGCTGGGGCTGACCGGTGCCCGCTTCACCGCCGCGCCCTACAAGGATCAGACCAAGGGCTACTATCAGCAACTATCCCGCCTCTCCGCCAACCTGGCCTTCCTGTCAGACATGGCGATGGGCACCCTGGGTGGCGAACTCAAGCGCAAAGAGCGGGTCTCTGCCCGCCTTGGCGATGTGCTGAGCCAGCTCTATCTGGCCTCCAGCGCCCTCAAGCGCTATCAGGATGAAGGACGCCAGCAGGCCGACCTGCCGCTGCTGCACTGGGCACTGCAAGACGCCCTGTTCAAGGCTCAGGAAGCGATCGACGAGTTGCTGCGCAACTTCCCGAATCGCTGGATTGGTCTGGCCCTGCGCGCCATCGTGCTACCCCTTGGTCGCGACCTGAAGCGTCCCTCCGACAAGCTCGACAGCCAGGTAGCCCGCCTGCTCCAGGTGCCAAGTGCCACTCGCAGCCGTCTGGCCGAGGGCCAATATCTGACGCGCGAGGAGGGCAACCCCTTCGGGCTGCTGGAACAGGCGCTGGACGATGTGCTGACCGCAGAGCCGCTGTTTGACAAGGTGTGCAAAGCCGAAGGGAGCAAACGCCCCTTCACCCAGCTCGACAAGGTGGCAGAGGCGGGCCTGAGCCTCGGTGTCATCAACCAGGCCGAAGCGGACCTGCTGCGGCGCGCCGAGGAGAGTCGCCTTCGCACCATCAACGTCGATGACTTCGATCCCGTCGACCTGGTGGCCAACAAGGCACTGTTTGAAGCCTCCGCCTATCACAGGGCAGCTTGATGCCTCTGATGCCAGAACGCCTCCCTTGTGGAGGCGTTTTTCATGAAAGGGCTGGTGGATGGCATCCGATACGAAGAAAGAGAAACCGACTGGATCATATTTTGGATATCAATCCGTTTCCTATATTGAATGAAGCGGTTAAGGTAAGCACAGGATCACACACAGGATTGCATAATGGATGATCAAATCCTGATTATTGATGATGAAGATCTTCCCCAATCAGCACCGCGTCCCGCCGGCTGGAAGGTGATGATAGTGGACGATGAACCCGAAGTGCATCGCATCACCAAAATCACCCTGAACAAGTTTGAATTCGACGGCAAGCCGATCGATTTTCTGCACGCCTACTCTGCGGCTGAAGCCAAAGCCTTGCTCGCCCTCACCCCGGATGTCGCCCTGCTGCTGCTCGACGTCGTCATGGAGGTCGATCATGCCGGTCTCGAGGTGGTCAAGTTCGTGCGCGACGAGCTGCAAAACAAGATGGTACGCATCGTGCTGCGAACCGGTCAGCCCGGCCAGGCCCCGGAAGATGACGTGGTGACCAACTACGACATCAACGACTACAAGGACAAGACCGAACTTACCTCCCAGAAACTGCGCACCCTGTTGCGCGCCAGCCTGCGTTCTTATCGGGACATCCGAACCCTTGAGAGCAATCGACAGGGGCTGGAAAAGGTCATCGAGGCGTCCAAGGGGATCTTCGAGCAGCGTGCCCTGCGCCAGTTCGTCGAAGGAGCCCAGACCCAGCTCAGCGCCCTGCTCAATCTGGAAGAGTCCCAGATTTACGATGTGAAGCACCTGGCGTATGAGGTGCGGGATCAGGTGCTCGAGCCTCTGCTCAGCGATGGTCCCATGCTGCGCCTCGTCGATGCGCCGGAAATACTGCGCTGTGCCATGGCCAAGGGAGCCAATGTCTACGATGGCAACCAGATGGTGCTCTATTGCCAGAATGCCCGTCACCACCTGCTGTTCCACATCGAGACCACTCGCCCGCTCAGCCAGATGGATACCGGGCTGCTGAGCCTGTTCACCGAAAACATCATAGTGGCGCTGGAGAATATCCGGCTCAACGAGGTGATCGGTGACAACCAGCGAGAGATCATCTATCGCATCGGCGAACTGGTGGAGAGCCGCTCGAAAGAGTCTGGCTTGCACGTCAAGCGGGTGGCCCTCTACACCGAATTGTTCTGCAAGCTGCTCGGCATGAATGAGGACAGGTGCGAGCTCATCAAGCGTGCCTCTCCCCTGCACGACATCGGCAAGGTGGGGATCCCGGACGCCATCTTGCACAAACCGGGCAAACTCACTCCCGAGGAGTGGGAGATCATGAAAACCCACGCCCAGCTTGGGCAGGACATGCTCTCCGGCAGTGACCTGGCCCTCTTCCAGATAGGCGCCACCATCGCGGGCAACCATCACGAGAAGTGGAATGGCAGCGGCTATCCCCGCGGATTGAAGGGAGAGGACATTCCGCTGGAAGGACGCATCGTCGCCCTGGCGGATGTGTTCGATGCCCTGGGCTCGGATCGTTGCTACAAGCAGGCCTGGCCGCTGGATCAGGTGCTGGCGCTGATCAAGGAGGAGAAAGGAGAGCACTTCGACCCCCTTCTGGTGGACCTGATGCTGGCCAATCTGGAGAAGTTCCTCGATATTCGCGAGCAGTACAAAGACATCTATATCGGCGCTCACTGATATCGGGTTCACCCCATCCACTTGCGACCATGAAGAAGCCGCCCATTTGGCGGCTTCTTTGCAATGTGCGCGGAATTATTGCTCCGGCAGATTGAGATCCAGTTTGGGGGTTGCTGGCGTCTCTTCAAGTTGCGCCTTCTGCGCCGCCATCGCCTTGTGCAGGGTGCGGCGCTTTTGCAGCAGAATGAAACCACCGGCCCCCAGCAAGAGCAGCAACACGCCACCTCCCCCCAGCGCCCAGGGCAGCCAGACCAGACTCTCCCGCTCCTCGAACCGGTCGGGGGTGGCGGCGGATGCGGGCATGGCCGCAGAGGGGGCGGGAGGGGGGGGAGGCGGTGCTATGGTGAACGACTTGGCCGGCAATTGCAGTTGCACCTCGCGACCGAGCCGGGTTGTTCCAAAGAGGGTGGCCTCCACCTTGTACTGCCCTGCCGCCTTGAGGGCGGAGAGATCCACGCCAAAACGCGGCGCTGTCGCCACCTCGTTGAACGTCATGCTACTGCCGCCGCCGTCGATGGCCTTGCCCTGGATGACCACGGAGGCGGGATCCAGTTCATCCACATCGATGACGAGAGATAGCTTGGCTCCCCCCTCCCCGGAGGGGGGATTCAGGGAATAGCTGACCGGCCAGGGGTAGAGCAGCACCTGCTGTGACTGGGCTCGTGAGAAGACCTCATTGCCGGTGCTGAAGAGGGCTCGATATTTTCCCGCAGGGACGTCCAGTACTGCCTCGGCGGTCAAGATACCGTCCCCCGGCACTTCGTCCACCCCCTTGCCATCATCCATGTAGCGTCCCAGGGTCTCCTCGAACACGGGATCCCCGCTCTGGCTGGCATCATTGAACTGCTGCAGCTTGACGGTCATGCCCAGATCGGTGAGGTAGTAACCCGCCCCAGGCGCCGCGCCATCGATCAGCAGACGGGATTGCAGTTTGACACGCTCACCCTGATAGAGGCGGGCCGGCAGCGGCTCGCTCTCGACCTGGATGTTGGTGAGCAGGCGCACCCGATTGTCGGGGTCCACCTCCCCGATCGCCTGCCAAGGGCCGGGCATGGGGTCGCGGATGGTGATGAGATCCTGATCCTTGAGGGGCAACCAGCCCACGTCGGGCGGCTTGACCTTGCCCACATAGAGCTTGCTGCCATCGGGTCGCACCAGGATCACCGAGGGCGTCCCCGGCTTGCGCTTGATGATGAAGGTGATCTCCTTCACGCCGTAATCGATGCGAAAGCGGTTGTCGAGCAGAGGAATGTCGGAAGGCGCAAACACCTCGTTGGCCGCGGCCGGGAGGGAGGCCAGCAGCAGCAGCCCCCAAAGCGATCTCATTGCCGCCACAGGCAGGCACCTCCTTTTTTCTGTACCAGATCCAGCCTCGCTTCATGGACAGCCGCCACCTCGTCGCTCGCGCGCACCACCCTGAGCGGCGGGCGATTACTCTCCAGACGACGAATGCCGGTATCCTGGCTGGTCTCGCTCTCGCTGGTTTCGCTCGCGAGATTGAGTTTGGTCTGGCCACCCGTCATCAGGAGGTAGACGTCCGCCAGGATCTCCGCATCGAGCAAGGCGCCGTGCAGGGTACGGTGAGAGTTGTCGATGCCGTAGCGATCGCACAACACGTCCAGGTTGTTGCGCTTGCCCGGGAAGAGATCCCGCGCCATCGCCAGGGTATCCGTGATGCCGCAGATATCCGCCGTCTTGAAGTTCAGACCGAGCTTGCTGAACTCATAGTCCATGAAGCTCACGTCAAAGGGGGCGTTGTGGGCGATGAGCTCGGCGCCGCGAATGAACTCGATGAAATCGTCCGCTATCTGGCTAAAAGAGGGCTTGTCCGCCAGGAAGGCATCCGTGATGCCGTGCACGGCGATGGCCTCGGGGTCCACCAGCCGATCCGGCTTGATGTAGACGTGGAAATGGTTGCCGGTGAGTTTGCGGTTGATCACCTCCACACAGCCGATCTCGATGATGCGGTGCCCAAGATAAACGGGGCCGCCCGCGGTGTTCATGCCGGTGGTTTCGGTATCCAGAATGATCTGGCGATTCAGTTGGGGTGTGCTCATGATCAAATCCATGTCAAACTTCGGTTTTACTCGCTAGTTTACCCCAAGCCTCTCGCTAAAACAGATTGATTGCTCATGTTGAAACAGATTGATTTATTCACGGATGGCTCCTGCTTAGGCAACCCGGGCCCCGGCGGCTATGGTGCCGTCATGGTCTATGGCAAGCATCGCAAGGAGATCTCCGCCGGTTTTCGATTGACCACCAATAACCGGATGGAGCTGATGGCTGCCATCATGGGGCTGCGGACCCTGAACGAACCCTGCCAGGTGCGGCTCACCACCGACAGCCAGTATGTGCGCCAGGGGATCACCCAATGGATCATCGGCTGGAAGAAGAAGGGCTGGATGACCGCCAACCGCCAGCCGGTCAAGAACGTCGATCTCTGGCAGGCCCTGGATGCGGAAGTGGCCCGTCACCAGATCGAATGGCTCTGGGTGAAAGGACACTCGGGCCACCCGGAAAACGAACGCTGTGACGAGCTGGCCCGTGAGGCCGCCAGCGGCAAGCAGCTTGCCGAAGACAGCGGCTACCAGCCCTGATGCCTGCTAGCCGCCCTGGCGCGCCATGCCTGGCGCGGCCATCGACTCCGGCAGCCGCCAGCGGCGACGCACCGGTGTCACGGGGAAACGCCGCTTGCGGGCGGCAATCACGTAAACAGACGCCAGGGAGCGGCAATAGTCCCGCCCCAGACTCTCCCGCCACCAGCCGATCTTGCTCTGCCTGCCCATGAAGGAGAAACCGAACCGCTCGTCGAACATCACCTCGCAGCCGAGCAATTGCAGCCAGTCGGTCACCCGTGCGGGCGTGAACATGCGGGCAGACCAGGGCAGATGCCGCCGCATGAAGGGCAGATAGTGACCCAGCCCCACCAGGCTGAGCGGGTTGTAACCGCTGACAATGAGCCAGCCATCGTCGGTCAGCACCCGTTCTGCCTCCCGCAGCACCTGATGAGGATCCGGCGAGAAATCGAGGCAGTGAGCCAGCAGGCAGGCATCCACGCTCCCCGATCGCACCGGCAAGGCGAGCGGATCCCCCTGGATGTCCAGCAGCCGTCCGCCGGGGGCGACACCGATTTGATGGCGAATGGTGGAACAACCGCAGGAGAGTTCGGCGCTCAGGGCTCCTATCTTGAGCAAGTGATAGCCAAAGAGGTGGGGGCACCAGTTGTCGAGGCGCTCCTGAAGCTCGGCGGCCACCCAGTCCCCCATGGGCAGTGCGGACCAACTGGTCGGAAGCGCGATCTGTTGTTCGGTACGTGCCAGTTGCATAATGGGACCAACTCGGGGGCGAATGCCATCCAGTTATATAAGATCCCTTCCTTAAAGAGAACACAAGAGACCTCGACCCATGTATACCGTCATCACAGTTCCCGCCTTCAGCGACAACTACATCTGGTTGATCCGTCATGAAAATCACTGCCTGGTCGTCGATCCGGGCGAGGCCGCTCCCGTGCTGGAGCGGCTGGCTGGGCTGGATCTGGTGCTGGATGCCATCCTCCTGACCCATCACCATCGCGATCACGTCGGGGGCGTATCCGAGCTGCTGCAACACTTCCCCCACGCTCGCCTCTATGGTCCCAAGCATGACCCCATGCCGGACCATCACGGCCAGTGGCTCGACGACGGGGATCAGATCAACTGGCATGGCCTGAGTCTGGATGTCCTCCATGTGCCCGGTCATACCCTGGGGCACATCGCCTATTACGGCCAGGGCATGCTGTTTTGTGGCGATACCCTCTTCAGCGCCGGTTGCGGCCGTCTGTTCGAAGGGACCCCGGCACAGATGCACACTTCCCTGCAACGGCTCGCGGCACTGCCCGATGAGACCCTCCTTTATTGTGCCCATGAATACACGCTCTCCAACCTGCGTTTCGCCCATGCGGTCGAGCCCGACAACCTGGCGATCCAGCGGCAGATCGGCGTGATCAGCAAACTGCGTCAGCAGGGCCTCCCGAGTCTCCCCTCCCGGCTGGGAGATGAGCGGAATTTCAATGTTTTTCTGCGCTGCGAGCAGGACTCGGTAAAATTTTCTGCTGAGAAATACGCCCTTAAATGCTTGGAAAATCCAGAGGATACCTTCGCTGTGCTGCGGGCCTGGAAGGACGTTTTTTGAACAAACCTTGATCAGGGGGGCATTGCCCCTTATGATGCGAGCTGTTTTTCCACAGATGACCTGAGCGAGATGAAGCTACGAACGGCCTTATTGGCAGCGCTGTTTCTCAGCGGCTGTCAAAACCTGAGCCATCAGGATGACCGGGCGGTAACGGCAATCGAGCCGATCAAATCCCCCCAAGTCAGCAAGAAAACGTACAAAAAACACTCTTCGCGGATGCTGTTCGGCGACGAACAGATAGAAGAGCTGGATGACACTGATAACCTGTGGGTGCGTATCAGCGATGATATGCAGCTGGACTCGCACGATAATGCCCGGGTTCGCCAACAGCGTGATTGGTTGTTGCGCAATGATAAGCATATGGCGACCATTGCCAGCCGGGCTGAGCCCTACCTGTATCTGATGGTAGAGGAAATCGAACGGCGTGAGCTGCCAATGGAGCTTATTACCATCCCCATGATCGAGAGCATGTTCGATCCCAATGCCCGCTCCCGCAGCAATGCGGTCGGTCTTTGGCAGTTCGTTCCTGCAACCGGCAAGAATTTCGGCCTGCGCCACGACAACTGGTACGACGGTCGACGCGATGTCCTTGCATCCACCAATGCCGCACTGGATTACCTGGAGTACCTGAACCGGTTCTTCGACGGTGACTGGCTGCAGACCCTGGCCGCTTACAATGCCGGTGAAGGTCGGGTGCGCAACGCCATCACCCGCAACGAGCGGGCTGGTCGTCCGACCGACTACTGGTCGCTGGACCTGCCCCGCGAAACCCGGATGTATGTGCCCAAGATCCTGGCCATGGCCGACATGATCCGCAATGCGGACAAATACAATGTCACCCTGCCGGTGCTGGCCAACAAGCCGCAATTGCGAACCATCAATACCGGTGGCCAGATTGACTTGAACGTGGCCGCCCAGCTGGCTGGCGTTTCCGCCTCCCAGCTCAAGGCGCTCAATCCTGCGCTCAAGCGTGGCATGACCTCGCCGCAGGGCCCTTACAACCTGCTGGTCCCCGTCGAGTACGCCGACACCCTGGAGCTGGCCCTGGCCGATCTGCCCCAGCGTGAACGTACCCGTGGCGTGCGCTCCTATCAGGTCACCAGTGGTGATACGCTGTCACGGATCGCCCAGAATCACGGGGTGACCGTGCAACAGCTCAAGCTGGCCAACAACATGCGCGGCAACAACCTGCGCCGTGGCCAGAGCCTGATCATCCCCAATAGCGGGCGCGCAACCCAGGTTGCCCAGAGCAAACCGCAGCAGCTCGCCAGCCGCAGTGGTGGCAAGGTGAACTATCAGGTGCGCTCCGGTGACAACCTGTGGAGCATCAGCCAGGCACACGGGGTCACCCACGCCGACCTGGCCAAGTGGAACGGCCTGAACGCCAAATCAGCCCTCAAGCCTGGCATGAAGCTGGTGGTCTGGCCCAAGCAGGGCAAGAGCAGCAACAAGTCCATGGTCTATCAGGTGCGCCGCGGAGATTCCCTCTCCTCCATCGCAGCCCGCTTCCAGGTCGCCGTCAACGATGTGATGCGCTGGAACCAGCTCGGCAAGAGTGACTATCTCAAGCCGGGTCAGGAGTTGACCCTGTTCGTGAAGAACAACAGCTGATCGCTCGTCGCAATCCAAAAAATACCCCGCTTGATGCGGGGTATTTTTTTGTCTGCATGAACCAGCGGCGACGCCGCTCTCCCCTGAGGGATGACTCAGGGAGTGATGGCCTGGGCCGCAAAGCGCGCCAGAATGGGGTTATGGTCAGAGGCATCGGTAGCCGGTGAACTCACCTCCACCAGATCCAGATTGCGATAGTAGAGGTGATCCAGCGGGCGGCCAAAAGCGGTGCGACGCAGATCAGGCACAGGTATGGCCTCCTGCAGGCCAAGCTCGCCCACCAGCTTGTTCAACCAGAACGCTCGCTTGTCGCTCCAGGTGTTGAAATCGCCGCCCAGGATGACCGGCCCCTGGTGGCGATGGATCAACGCAGTCAGATCGTTGAGCTGCTCGCGGAAGGTCGCCATGCCCAGTTCGAAATTGACCGCATGGAGATTCACCACCAGCACGCCGTCAGGATCCCCCTGCAAGGGATAGAGACTGACCAGACCTGACTTGGGGATACGCAGCAGGGGTTCGGGGGAACGGACGCCACAGACAAACGCCTGCGGCGTTTTCGCCACCGTCATCACGCCAAAGGAGACACCTCCCTGGGTGAAGGCCTGCAACTGCTGCCACTGGAAATCCCCTCTCTTCAGCCAGTCCAGCATCTCGGGCCGGGTCGCCGACTCTTGCAGCAGCACCAGATCCTGGGACTTGGCATACTCATCCAGCCCTTCCCGCCAGTTCTTGCGTTGTCCCTTGTAGAGGTTCCAGACGGTGATGCCAAACTCCCTCGGCAAGGCCGTGGAGGCGAGCGCCACCAGAGGTGGTCTGTCACAGCTTGCGCCAGGTATGATACCTGCCGCAGTCACCAGATGATCTTGATCCGGTACCTCGAAGCAACCGACCAGCCCCAACGTCAGCAGGGACGTTCCCAGAATCCGATAACTATTTTTCATTGGCTAACAATCACCTGCCTCTGCAAGACGACATGGCCCTCACACAGGCCACGGTCGCCGACTAGTCTCATTATTCGTGTCCGGCCCGACTCATCCAGAAGGAATTCAACGATGGCGAGACAGCACCAGTACCGCGTGACATTTTACGATCAACAGGGAACCTGTCATCAAGTGGAGCTTTCCACCGTCTATCAAATCAGGCGGGATCCCCAATGTGATCTCTGTCTGTTCGACACCCGGCAGTGCGTGGGGTCGGAAGAGATGCTGGAGCGCATGATACGGCAAAAAACCGGGCTTGAGCAGGAAATATCCATCATCAATGCCCGGCTCATCTGAGCAGACTCAGACCGGCACGGGGCGGGATTTGCCCTGATCGTCGATGGCCACATAGGTGAAGACGCCCTCGGTCACGCAGTACCGCTGGGCTTCGTTCTCCCGCAATACCGGCTTGACCCAGACCTCCAGTTTGAGTCGCATGGAGCTGCGACCAATCTTGAGGCAGCGACCGTAACAGCACACCACGTCACCCACCTTGACCGGGCTGTGGAAGGTCATCCCCTCCACCGAGACGGTACAGATGCGCCCTTTTGCCAGCTCCTTGGCCATGATGCCCCCACCTATATCCATCTGGGACATGATCCAGCCCCCGAAGATATCGCCATTGGGGTTGGTATCGGCTGGCATCGCCAGGGTTCTCAGCAACAGTTCCCCATCGGGGTGGCGCTTGGTCTCTTCCATCATTACCGCTCTCTTTATCATGGATGGCGGCATGATAGGGGGCGATCCCCCCCTTGGCAAACCTCAATTGTCCCGGAGCGCGCGCCGTATCTGGTTTGCACGCCAGATGACCGACTCCGGGGCCCGGATGGCGACGACCCGTTCAGCCCTTCAAGGCCGCACCGTCCGCAAACCAGTGGGCCGGATCCGGCCAGCGATAGACGAAACCAAGCTGCTGGCAGATCCGCTGACCTTCGATGGGAGCAAACTCCCCCGCCGGCTCGACGAACTGCGGCGGCACCAGCCCGAGCAGGCGGCTCGCGAAGGGGTAGAGCTGCTCCCGGCGTGGGTGAACGGGGGCACTCAGATTGTAGGCATCCCCATCCTGCCCCCGGGCCAGCATCAGCTCACAGGCGGCCACCACGTCGTCCAGATGCACCAGGTTCACAGCCTGGCCTCCCCCGGCCAGCGTCTTGCCCGCCAGAAAACGGCCGGGGTGACGGTCAGGACCATAGAGTCCGGCCGGGCGCAAGATCATGGCGCAGTCAACATGCCCTTCCAGCACGGCAAGCTCGGCCACCCGCATCCGCAAGCCTCTGTCATGGGCTGGAGCGGGCGTATCATCCTCCCCCTGTCCGGCCCCCCAGACCGAAGTCGCGCTGATAAACAGAACCCTCTGAACACCCGCCTCCCTCGTCTGTCGGCACAGACTGGCCACGGACGCCGGGAAATCACCGGTCTTGCTGGGGGGCACGCAGATCACTAGGTCATGACAGCGAAAAGGCAGTGGCCCCATGTCAGGGGTGAGCAACAGCGGCCAGGCGGCAATACCCTCCCCCCGCAGCCGTTCAGCCTTTTCGGCCGTACTGACCGTCACCGCGATAGATTGCCCCTGCTCTTGCAATGCCCTGGCCAGGGGCAACCCCAGCCAGCCGGCGCCCACGATACCCGTCTGATACTCAAATTCGTTCGTCATACCCGGATCCTGACAAAAAAAACGGCCATCCAATGATGACCGTCGAAAGTAACGAAGGAAATAGCCGGATTAACCGGTTACCTCCCACAGCGGGAAAATCGGGAGCGCACGCTCCTAATTCGTGGGCCTATCCTAGTGGCAGCGCGGTCAAAAAGCTTTGAAGCGGATCACAGTTGAAAAGGATTTCTGAAAGCGCTTTCACTGTTTTGCAAAAAAGTCGACCCGCACGGGGCCAACTTCATGACTCAGGCCACAGATTCCCGCCGTACCAGTTCGGCTTCGAATTTGAGCGCCAGCCCCTCTACCGGCTTGTGATCCAGCAGCCTCAGGGCCAGCTCAGCGGCCCGCTCTCCCATCTCCTCGATGGGGTAACGTACCGTGGTGAGCTTGGGATAGATGTATCGGGCATAGGGGATGTCATCAAAACCGACCACAGAGACCTGCTGGGGTATTTTGTAACCCCGCTCCAGCAGACAGGAGATGGCCCCCGCCACCATGGCATCGTTGAAACCCAGCACAGCGCTGAACTCGACGCCGCGCGCCAGCAGCTCGCTCATGGCCACATAGCCACCTTTTTCGTCGGCATAGGCACGGCCGATGAGGGCAGGATCCAGCTCGATACCTGCCCGTTGCAGGGCGAAGCGATAGCCGGCCATCCGCTGCTGACCATCCACAAACTCCTCGTCATCGGAGGTGACGAAGGCAATCTTGCGATGTCCCGCGTCCAGCAGATGCTGGCAAGCCGTGGTGATGCCGGCCTGGTTGTCCAGCCAGACGCAGCGATCCTCGCAGCCTGGCACCTGACGGTTGATGAAGACGATGGGGGTCGTGCCCGACGCCAGCTCGCTGAGCTCTTCGTCAGGCAGCGCCTTGCTGTGAAGGATAAGGGCATCACACTGGCGCTGCAGCAGCGCCTGGATGGCGTGCCGCTCACGGGTCGCGTCGTGGTTGCCGGACACCACGATGGTGAACTTGTTCGCCTTGTCGACCATGCTTTCGATGCCGCGCATCATCTGGGCGAAGAAGGGGCCGCCACACAGATCCCCCACCAGCACACCGATACAGTTGGAGCGCTTGCTCACCAGGGCCTGGGCGAAGCTGTTTGGACGAAAGCTGAGCTCCTTCATGGCCGCGAGGACAGCCTCGCGCTTCTCGGGCGCCACCTGCGCCGTGTTGTTGATCACTCGAGACACTGTCGAAATGGAGACATTCGCCAGCTGAGACACATCTTTGATCGTTGCCACTCTCGATTCCTTTGTTGGAAAAGCCTGTCAGTGATGATCGGGCATTGTATCGAACCTGACAGACCAAGACGCGGCGCCCGATCACCTGGCAGGTTTCCTTTTGTAACAAAGCTTAAGGGATGATAACCATTTTGGGGCAAGAATGGGAGGCCGCCGCCACAACGACTGCCCCCCGAACTCAATAGGCGTGATTCAGCTCGCGTTCCGACATAAAACGCAAAGGCTGCTGCAGCTTGTGTTGATAGATGAGATCGAAAGAGAGCACGTTCTGGACATAGTTGCGCGTCTCCCGATAGGGGATGCTCTCCACCCAGACATCCATCGGCTTGTTGTCGCTCTGCTCGCGCCAGCGCTTGACCCGGCCAGGACCCGCATTGTAAGCCGCCGCCGCAAGGATCCGGTTGCCGTCATACACATCCAGCAGGCGCTTGAGGTAGGCGCTGCCAAGACGAATGTTCATGGCCGGGTCGAACAGTTGCTGCTCGTTGCGATAGGGCACCCCAAGCTTGCCGGCCGTCTCTTTCGCGGTGGCAGGCATCAGCTGCATCAACCCCCTCGCCCCGACCGGTGACTGGGCCAGGGGATAGAGTGCGCTCTCCTGACGGGAGATGGCGTAGAGCAGACTGGTGTTCATGGTGCGCTCTTGTGCCATCTGGGAGAAGGTGCGCTTGAGGGGCAGCGGGAAGCGCAGGTCCAGCGCATCCCAGGCCTCGGCACGGATGCTGGAGAGGATCGCCAGCTCGTGCCAGCCCTGGTTGAGGGCGATGTGGCCAAACTCCAGGCGCTGGGCCACGCTGTTGCGATCCATGTTGTGGATCCACTCAGAGCGGGCCGCCGTGATCTCGTTCATCGCCAGCAGTTCACGCACCCGCAGCAGGAAGGGCCAACGGCGACTGGCACTTTGCCAGTCCGGCACCTTGTGCGCCACGCTCTGGTTCTTCATGCGATAGGGCACACCGGTGCGCTGGGCCGCCATGAAGCCGTAGAAGCCGCGCAGGTTCGCAGTCTCGAGATAGAGGTCCCGCGCCGGTTTCTGCCGCCCCTGTTTCTCCAGCGAGCGCGCCATCCAGTAACGCCAGCGATCCTCTTTTTGCAGCCCCATGGGCATCCGCTTGACCCAGCCTTCGAGGCCGCGCCAATCCTGCTCCCAGATGGCAAGACGGGCCCGCAGCTCCACCAGCTCCGGATCCTTGAGCCGCACCAGGGCCGTATCCAGCCAGGCACGCTGGTCAGAAGAGCGGTCCAACAACAGGCGGCGGGCGGCCGCCTTCTCCACCCGATTCACCTCGGCATGGTTCAGGCCGAAGCGACGGGTCATCTCCCCCAGCTGGCGCAGAACCGCGTCGGGCTCCTGGTTGGCGTAGCGGGCCAGCCCCAGGGAGAGCAGATGCCGTGACGGGGGCGCCGCCGTGAAGTTGGCCGGATTCATCGCCCGCACGGGTTGGTCATACAGGGCGATCATCTGATCGCCATACCCCTTCATGCCGCTGCCGAGCTGGGCCCCGAGGTGGCGAATGAGGTTGGGGTTCTGGGCCTCGAAAGCCAGGTTCATACGCTCCCAGATCTTCTCCTGAGTGCGCAGACCCGCCTGCTGCCAGAGCTGGAACAGGGGATCGCAGGCATCGGGCCTGGATTGACCGCTCAACCAGAGCTTGCCTGCCTCCTGCAGGGCTTCACTCTGGTGCCCCGTGTAGTAGCGGGCCTGATAGTGCTGACAGAGCAGATCGGTGGAGCTTGGCTTGGCCGGATAGAAGCGCAGGAACTGGGACCACTGCTGGCTCTGGGCAAGATAGGTGAGATAGCTGCGCTCGAGCCGGTTGGACTGGGGGGTGTCCCCGTGCTGGCGGATGAAGCGGGTCACATCGTTGTAGTCTGCCGCCCCGGGACGGAACGCAAGCTGGTAGTAATCCAGATAGGGCAGCAGCGGATAGTGGATCAGGCGTGCCCGAAGCTGGCTGAATTTGACCTGATCATTGGCACGCACGGCCTCATGGGCCTGGCGATAGAGAGACTGCTCCATGGTTTGCGCAAAGGCGGGTGCCACTAGCCCTGGCACGCACAGCGCCGAAAAGATGATTCCCTGCACGGCTTTCACGAAAGGTATTCTCCCTTGAGAGGCATAACCACCGCCCGCTGGCGGTGGTGAGATACCTTCATTCTACCCGTTTAATATGGGCGCTACGCCACACTATTTTTATCGGTGCAGACGGGGCGATCACCGCGTACCTGGCGGCTGACATAGCGTTCAAGGTAGGGAACAGGGAGCGGCTTGGAGGCGAGGTATCCCTGGAAGAAATGGCAGCCCTGCGCCTGCAGAAACTCCAGTTGCTGGCGGGACTCCACCCCCTCCGCCGTCACGTTGAACCCCATGTGGCGGGCCATGGCGATCACGGCCTCGACGATGGCCATGTTGTCACCATCCTTGGGAATATCCTGGATGAAAGAGCGGTCGATCTTGAGTTCGTCAGCCGGCAGCCGCTTGAGGTAGCTCAGGGAAGAGTACCCCGCCCCGAAGTCGTCGATGGCAAAGCTGATGCCCAGGGTCTTGAGTTCCGCCATCTTGCTGATGGTGTCTTCCGCATGACCCAGCACCACCGACTCGGTGATCTCCAGGTTGAGGCAGGCGGGATCCATGCCGGTGGCCGCCAGCACATCGTGAATGCGATCGACGAAGTCGGGAGCATGGAACTGTTTGGCGCTCACGTTGACCGAGAGCTGGGGGACGTGGATCCCGTTCTCCTCCCAGGAGACGTACTGGGTACAGGCTTCGTGCAATACCCAGTTGCCGATGTCGACAATGAGATCCGTCTCCTCGGCAATGGGGATGAACTCGGCAGGCGACACCAGGGCACGCCCGGGGGGTTGCCAGCGGATCAGCGCCTCGACACCGATGATCTCTCCCTCCGCCACCATGTGCTGGGGCTGGTAGTGGAGAGTCAGCTCCCCATTGTCGAGGGCACTGCGCAGCTCGTTGTGAATGTGCAGACGCCGGTCGGCCTGCAACTGCATGGAGGCATCGAAGAAGCGCCGGGTCTTGCGGCCCGCCGATTTCGCCTGATACATGGCGGTGTCAGCCTGCTTGAGCAGATCCCCCGCCTCCTGCTCCCGACCGGGAAAGAGGGTGATGCCGACACTGGCGCCGATGTGCAGCACCTGGCCTCTGAAATCATAGGGGCGGCGATCTCCCCGATGAGCCGCTCCGCGATGAGGTCGGCCTGCATCTCCGCCTGGGGCGGGCTGATGGAGAGCGCTGGCAGTAACAACACGAACTCGTCGCCGCCGAGACGGGCCAGACAATCCCCCTGGCGCACCAGCCGCTTGAGACGGCTGGCCACCTCCTTGAGCAGCCAGTCGCCGGTGGCGTGACCCAGGGAATCATTGATGGTCTTGAAGTGGTCGAGATCGATGAACAGCAGGGCCCCGATGAGGTGACTGCGATTTGCATCGGTGAACGCCTGGGTCAGGGTTTCGTGCAGCTGACGACGATTGGGCAGGCCGGTCAGCTCGTCATAGAAGGCGAGATCCTGAATGCGGCGCTCCGCCGCCTTGCGCTCGGAAATATCCTCGAAGAAGATGACATAGTGGCTGATCCCCCCCTTCTCATCCTGCACCGGCGTGACGATCTCCCACTGGGGATAGGCGTGACCGTCGGCGTGCAGGCGCAGGGTTTCCCCCTGCCAGCGATCCAGGGCGTTGAGCTCGTAACCCAGCCCTCCCAACCCCGACCAGAGATCGTTGCCAAGATGCAGACCAATCACCCCCTGGTTGTCAAAGCCGGTGATCTGGCTGAAGGCGTAATTGACCCGCAGGATCTTGAACTCGGGATCCGTGATGATGATCCCTTCGTGAGTTTCAAAGGCCACCGCAGACAGCCGCATCAGGGCATCGCTTTGCAGGCGCTCCAACTCGGCCACCATGCGCACCGAGAAGATGGTCAGGACAGAGTCCAGATCCGTGGTCCGGGTCTGGCTCGGGAACAGCAGGGCGAGATGGCCCAGGATCTGACCGTTGCGATCGAGCAGCGGCTGGGCGTAATAGTGCTGGCCCGGGGGCAGGTCAGGATACCCGGTCAGGGGTTCACTCACGGGGACAGCGCAGGAGGCCCCCTGGCGATAGAGCTGCTGGCAGGGCATGTCACAGAGAGCATACTCCTTGACGTCGATGCCGTGGCTCGCCAGCACCCTGAGCCTGTCGAGACCGACCCGCTCCGTCAGCCAGACGGCAGTGGCTCCCAGGATATGGGCCAGCTCGTTGACCAGGGTCTGGCAAAAATCGAGCCCCGTCTTGGCGGAGAGCGCCTGCGCCAGCTTGGCCAGCAAGGGGGCCTGCAACATGGGAAGCGGCGGTGTCACGCCTGCGGGGGAGTTGGCGCGATCCATCTCGCGATGCATCATTTCGAGGGGGGCAAGCCAGCCACAACAGAGCCCCTGTGCAGGCACATACTGACCGTACCAGAGCGCGTGGTGTACCTTACCGTCCTCATCGCGCAGGTGACCGATGAACTGGCCTGGCTGGCAGGAATCGTGGAGTCTTGCAAGAAAATCGGCGAAACCCGCTTCATCTTCCCGCTCAAGTTGGGTGGCCCAGGGGTGGGCTTCCTCCCCTGCCCAGGGTTCACAAGAGACATGATCAGACAGGCTCCATTGCCCATGCTGCCGATCATAAAACCACATCATCTGGGTGGCTTGCTGCTTCATCTACGACTCCAACCACTACAACCACGTTATCCACCCCGACTCCTGCAGAAAAGCATATCCGTTTGCGCGCATATCTCCACCGGCGCATGGCAATGATTTTGCGATGCGATGAGGCGATGTGGGTGGAGAAAATTCGAGACTATGCGGCAAAAACCAAACATCGGGTCGACACAAGGCGCTGCCGAGGGGGGACAGAAACGATCCTATTTGCTGATACTGCCTGCCTGTTTCACTGAGCTCAAGCGGTTTTTGGCATGAAACGGGAAAAGCTCACAATTTATGGACAGCGGGATTCCCAAGGGGATTTTTCGTGACGCAGATCACATTTTGATTTGGCGACATGGGTAATCTGGAGGTTAAGACACAAGCAAGACGACCCGAAGGGGGCCATTATGAAAATCGAAATGACCAGTAAAATCATCGACATCACCCCAGCCATCCGCGAGCGCATTGAATCCCGTTTTGAAAAGCTCGAGCGTCTTCAGGTGCCTCTTATCACACCCCATGTGATCATCTCCAAAGAGCGTTTGATGTATATCGTCGAAGCCACTATCGGCATTCCCAACGGCAAACTGTTTGCGCAGGCAGAGCACGAGGATCTCTATGCTGCCATCACGGACCTGGGCCAGAAGCTGGAACGCCAGCTCAACCGTCACACGGAAAAACCCATCGCCCGTCGTGCCGCCGGCAAGGAAGTGCCCCAACCGGACGAAGCAGACGCCTGACAAGGTTCACCACTCATAAAGCAAAAGGCGGGTTATCCCGCCTTTTGCATTCTACCGTGCCGTCACCCCAGCCAGCGCAGCCTGGCATCCACCCCTTGCGCAAGCTCATCGAGCAGCGGCAGCATCATCAGCGGAGCCTCCTCCCTGGAGTCAGCGCCCATAGGTCGGGCCTGCCATCGCTCGCGACCCAGTGCCGAAAGGTTATCGTACACCGCGGGATCCAGCGCGGGCGTTCGGCTCACCAGTGGCGGGGAGCGCAGCGCCAGCCAGAGTCTCACATCCGTCATGCACCCGCCCTGTTGCAGACGCTCGTTGAGGCTGGTGGCATCGCTCTCTTCCACCCCGCCTTGCAGGGACGCCCGGGGCATCAGACCGAAACGGGAGCGCCAATCCATCTCACCCGACGCAGGCTTGGGCGGGGCATCAAACCAGGGCTGCTCTTCCACTGCATCAGTCAGCAGCGCCAGATGCAGCCTGAAGTCGGCACGGTCCCCCGCACGGAGATCCTGGTTGAGCCGTTGGCCCAACTGGGCCTCATCCACGAGCAAGCGGTCACGAATCGCACTGGGCAGCATGAGATAAATCTTGGAAATGAAGGTTTCATTGCTTATCGGCCATCAACCCGATCCTTTAAGCATTAAAAATCCCGGCAGAGGGGTTCACAAGCGCGACAGATCTGTTAGTATGCGCCTCGCACTTGGGGAGGGGTTCCCGAGCGGCCAAAGGGATCAGACTGTAAATCT
>ERZ724518.371-NODE-371-length-18859-cov-12.042704_pt1 | contig 18859 bp, 15 predicted proteins | sample MGYA00376051_ERZ724518 | MGnify/ENA primary metagenome ERZ724518 (study PRJEB28724, sample SAMN07190885) | wastewater metagenome | isolation source: influent of sewage treatment plant in Hong Hong | place: Hong Kong | collected 2016-03-17 ... | reverse complement strand
ATAAACCAATAAATAATGACTATCATGAATTTTTTAAACTTGAAATATTTGATTTAACCATAAATAAAGTTCTTCAAGAAAATTACAGTTATGAAATCCAAGATATTTTAAATAAAATTTATACATATGTAAATGACTATAAAATTGCTTCTCATTTATTATCTGTTTACTCAAAAATTTATTTAAGTCTCTCTCTTTTTTATTCAGCAAAAAAAATAGATTTAGAAAAAGCAAAAACTTTTTATGCAATCTTTATACAAATGAATGGTTCAGATATTTTACAAAATGATTATAAAGTTTTAAATCTTGAAATTTTGAATAATATTAATATCTCTTCAGATTTAATTTTAAAAGAGTTTTTAGATAATAAAAATGTTGAATTAAAAAATGAAATAATAAACATAAAAAATAGAGTTAATATAATCTCAAATGATGAAATAAAAGTTTCTTTATCAAACTTTATTTCAAACAATATTTTTCATGGTTTATGTGAGACATATATTGTAAAAAAAGATGAAGAATTTATCAGTTTTGATATTGGATTTGAAGAGAGTCAAATAAAAACAAATAAATATATTATTAGGCTTATTTTTACAAGTTTATATAAGAAAAACTTTTTAGAAGTTTATGAACAAAATATTTTATTTATAGAAAATGAAATTTTAAAAATTCTTGATAATCTAAAAGATAAAAATGAGAAATTTAATATTCTTATTGATAATGAAGATGAAATCGAAATAAATTATTAATTCTTAGGGCAAAAATGAAAAAAGATATTATAGAAGAGATTCGTTCTTTACCAACACTTCCTGCTAGTGTATTTGAACTTAATGAGTATAAAAATATTGAAAATACAGATATTTCTAAATTAGTTTCAATTATTGAAAAAGACCCATTAATGGTAATTACAATTTTAAAGATTGTAAATTCTAGTATGTTTGGATTTAGAGGAAAGATTGAAACTTTAGATAGAGCAATTAATCTGCTTGGAACTAATTTTGCTATTTGTGTTGCTATTGGTTCTGCTATGCAAAAGAATATAAATGGAAATTTATTAGCTTATGCTGTTACAAATGATGATTTTATTTTTTCAAGTTCACTTGCAAGTAATATTATAAATACTTGGGTTTCAAATATTAATTTTGATTTAAAAAACGAATTGCTTTTACCTGCATTTTTGCAAGAAGCAGGAAAATTTATAATTTCTCAAGTAATTCAGAAAAATAGAAAAACTGAGGAATTCCTACTTGAACTTGAAGAGACAAAAGATGCCACTTTTTGTGAAATAAAATATACAGGATATAGTTGTGCTAGAATTACTGCAAATATATTTAAACAATGGAATTTAAGCCATAATATAGTAATTCCTATTGCTTTTACTGATGATATACAATCTTGTCCAAATGAATTTAAAATCAAGGCACAAATATTAGAAATAGTTAAAATTTTGTGTGATATTCGTTATCCATTAAGTGATAAAAATATAGAAAAAGCTTTGGAAAAAGTTGTTTTATATGGTTTTGATGTAGAAAATTTTCTAAACTCAATAGATGTAATAAAAGAGGTAATTAATCAAAATACTTAACTTAAGCTTAAGTAAATACACAGTATAATTTGTAACTTTTTTACACAAAGGGGTTTTGTTGTTAGATGTTACACTGATTGTTTTATGTGCAGGTAATTCCACAAGATTTGAGCATAAAGCAAAAAAGCAATGGATTAGAATAGGCAATGTTCCTTTATGGTTAAATGTTACAAAAAGGTTATCTTCTTTTTCACAATTTGATAAAATTATTGTGGCTTCCCATGAAAATGAATTAAATTATATGAAAAACTTCACCGATGATTTTACTTTCGTAAAAGGTGGAGATACAAGACAAAAATCTATTTTAAATGCTTTAGAATTTGTAACAACTAAATATGTAATGATAAGTGATGTAGCAAGAGCTTGTATCCCTGAAAGTGTAATTAAAAATCTTTTAGAACAAAAAGAAAATGCAGATTGTATAGTTCCTGTGTTAAGTGTTACTGATACAGTAATTTATGAAACAAACACTATAAATCGTGACGAAGTAAAACTAATCCAAACTCCTCAACTTTCACTAACTTCAACCTTAAAGAAAGCTCTTGATACTCAAATTGAATTTACAGATGAAAGTTCAGCTATAAAAGCAATAAATGGAATAATCAAATATATTCAAGGGAGCACTGAAAGTAAAAAACTAACTCTTGGAAATGAACTTGATGAACTTCCTTGTTTAAAAGAACCATCAAATAACTTTTTTACAGGAATTGGTTTTGATATTCATGCCTTTGAAGACAATAAAGAGATGTTTTTAGGTGGGGTAAAACTTCCTTACGAGTTCGGATTTAAAGCTCATAGTGATGGAGATGTTTTAATTCACTCTATAATTGATGCACTTTTGGGAGCTTGTGGGACAGGAGATATAGGGGAGTTTTTTCCTGATACTGATGAAAAATATAAAGGTATTGATTCGAAACTTTTATTAGAACATATTGTTGGATTTATTTACAATGTTGGTTATGAAATTGTAAATATTGATACAACAATTATTGCTCAAAAACCAAAAATTAACCCATTTAAACATGAAATAAAAGATTCTTTAGCTGCGTTATTGAATATTGAAAAACAGTTTATAAATGTAAAAGCAACAACTGCTGAAAAAATGGGATTTATAGGTCGAGCAGAAGGGGTAGCGGTTCAAAGTATCGCTACATTAAAATATTATAATTGGAAAACAAAATGAATATATTAATTATTGAAAATGAAATTTATCTTGCACAAAAAGTTGTATCAAGACTTCTTGATGATGGGCATAGCTGTGATTATATAGAATCACCAAATATTGATAATCTTACAAAAGATTACGACACGATTCTTCTATCAACTTCTCTTCCTTCTGCTTTATGTAAAAATATAATTAAAAAATATTCAGAAAATTCAATTATTCTTCTTTTAGTATCTTATATCTCAGACGAGACTGTAACAAACCCAATAAAAGATGGGGCAAAAGATTATATTATGAAGCCATTTATAATGGATGAATTAATCAGAAAAATTTATCATTACAAAGATTGTAGAAGCTTAAGAAAAGAGTTACAAACTTTGAGAGAATATTTTCAATTTACTATGGCAGATATTGACACAACAGATACTTTATTACCTCCATCGTTTCCAACTTTAATAGAATCAAATTCTCAGAAATCTGCTGATAAATTAGTTTTTGAGTTATCAAGAAAAATGGATTTATCTATTACATTTATCTCCTTATCAACTCCAAATTGGCAAAAACAGATAAATGCTATTCAAGATAAAACTATAATTTATCTTACTGAATATCACACTTTAAAGAAAAATGCAAAAGATAATTTAATAAAACTTATTGAAGATAAAAATTGTGTTGTATCAACACTAGAACCTGAAGCTAATTTCCCATATAGAAAAATTGAGTTCAATTATGCAGGACAGTTTGGGAATTCAAATATTATGACTATAAATGATTATGTAAAAATGATGGTTATTTCATACCAAAATAAATATCCAGATACAGAACTATCTAAAAAATTAGGTATTTCAAGAAAATCTCTTTGGGAAAAAAGAAAGAAATTAGATATTGAAAAGAAAAAATAAGGATATTTTATGAATTTTAGGAAGTTTTTTCTAACAGTTGGATTTAGTGGATTAAGTCCAAAAGCTCCTGGAACGGTGGGTTCTTTCGTATCTTTAATTATTGGTCTATTTTTACTCGAATTTCTTCATCCATCAACTCTATTTTTATTATCTTTACTGGTTACTGTAATTGCTATAAAACAAATAGATATTTATGAAAAAGAAGTTGGAATACATGATAGCAAAGAGATAGTTATTGATGAATTAGCTGGTATGTGGATAACACTAGCAATTTGTGGAATAAACAGCTCAAATATTTTGATTATCGCTCCAATAGCTTTTATATTTTTCAGACTATTTGATATTTGGAAACCATCATTTATAGGCAAAATCGATAGAGATGTAAAAGGTGGTTTGGGAGTTATGGGAGATGATGTTTTGGCAGGAATTGCAGCAGGAATTGCAACAGCTGGAGTTTATACACTAATAGAAAAACTAATTAATTAATCTGTATAAGTTCAAAAAGATATGGCACTATTTAGAGGAGGACTAAAGAGTGAAAAGATGCAAATTTAATAACCACAACAAAAAATGGAAAATTTTTAATCGCAAATATAAACAAAGATACATTAGAGCAAATTAAAGATTTTATTGATTTAAAATAAATTTTTTTGTCTATATAGTTTGATATTTATCGAAATATAAAAAGGAATAAAAATCATGAGATATGAAAATAGTCATATAAAATACAAAAATCATATAAAAGAAGTGATACCTATGATTTATTATATAATAAAAAATAAATCAAAAGACTCAAAACCAAAACATAAATATCAAATACCCGTAAACTATCTAAAAAAAGAAGATTTAATATATTTAAAAGATAATTCAGTGATAAGATTTGGACATTCAACTCTACTTTTTAAACTTGATAATGAGTTCATTTTAACTGATCCAGTCTTTTCAAATAGAGCTTCACCATTTTGTTTTATGGGACCAAAAAGATTTCATGATAATCCAATAAATATTGAAGAGTTACCAAATATAAAAGCTGTAATAATATCTCACAATCACTATGACCATTTAGATAAAAAAAGTGTGAAACTTTTAAACCATAAAGTTGAAACTTTTTATACAACTCTTGGTGTATCAAAACATCTTATAAAATTTGGTATTCCAAAAAATAAAATTATTGAGTTAAATTGGTGGGAAAATATAAAAGTTGATAATTTAGAACTTATATGTACTCCAACTCAACACTTTTCAGGTCGAACACTTTTGGATAGAGATAAAACACTTTGGTCATCATGGGTTATAAAATCTTCTAAACTTACTCTATTTTTTGGAGCAGATAGTGGTTACTTTAAAGGATTTAAAGAGATAGGAGAGAAATATGGTCCATTTGATATGACATTTTTAGAAGTTGGTGCTTACAATGAAAAATGGAAAGAAATACATATGATGCCACACCAAAGTATTCAAGCACATATTGATTTAAATGGAAAAGTTTTGTTTCCTATTCATAATGGAACTTTTGATTTATCAATTCATGCTTGGTATGAGCCTTTTGAGAGAATTGATTCTTTGGCCAAAGAAAAAGACATAGCTATTAGATTCCCTATTATGGGAGGATCTATTCCTATTTTAGAAAATATCACTACAACTAAATGGTGGGAATTAAAAAATTAATTGGATTAAATCAATAGTTTAGTAATCAAAAGATATAATAATGCCAATTATGTTACAAAGGATAATAATGTCTTTAGTGAAAAAAATAGTTTTTTTATTGATTGTATTTATTGGATTTATAATTTACTCTGTTTATAGTTTTAACTATGATTCAAAAGTTGATAGTCAAGCTTTAGTATCGAATTCAATAGCTACAGATGAACTTGAAGATACAGGACTTATGGATAAAATGATTAATTTCTTTGCTTCTTCAGAAGTTAAAGAATCTAAACCATTTAGTTTAGTTTTAACAAAAAAAGATGGAATGATTATTATGAATGGAGTTTTTGCAAATCAAGAGGATATAAAAAAAGTTTCTAATATTTTAGGTGTCAATAGAGATGGTGAGTATAGTTTTGGGAATAATATTGTTATCGATGAGACACTATTATCGAAAATTGCTATATTAATTCCTTCTTTAAAAGATTTTTTCGACGATAATGTAAAATTATCTATTATCAATAATGAAGTCTCTTTATCAGGAGAACTAAAAGACCCAAACCATTTTGCTTTATTAGAATCAATAATTTCAAGAATGGATATAGATTTAATTAAAGATATTAAAATTGCAAATCCAAATCTTGTTAATGAAGAATTAAACAAAGAAAATGAAATTAAATCTACAAATTTTACACAAGCTGTAGTAAAAAAAGTATTGAGTGCTACTGAAATACAAGAAAACATAAATAGTATATTAGTAGAGAAAAAGATTGCTTTTGAAAGAAAAAGTTCAATTATCACAGAAGATTCAAAATCTATTATTGCAAAAATAGCTAATATTCTAAATGAAAATAAAAACTTTAAAGTTGAAATATCAGGACATACTGATTCAAGGGGAGAGAAAGCTTTAAATAAACAAATTTCACAAGATAGAGCAAATAGTGTTATGGATGCTTTAATTACTTTAGGAGTATCTAAAGATAGATTAACAGCTATTGGATATGGAGAAGAATTCCCAATAGCAAAAGATGATGAAAATGGTTTATCTGAGATAAACAGAAGAGTTGAATTTAAAATTATAGGAGAATAGTATATATGTTAAATATTGCTTCATTAATTGTTGCTAATTTAGTTATAGCTGGAATTATTGGTTTTATTATTGGTTATTTAATAGGAAAAAATAAAGGTTTACCAAAAATTGAGTCTATACGAAATGAAGAAAAAAAAGATGACTTTAAAAATGAAAAAATAAAGCATCCTATAAATCCTGTATTTAAAAAGAATTCAACAATAGATTTTAAGCCTTTAATTTTAACAACACCTAAATTAAGTGGAAAAGATAGTTTGATAAAAATAAAAGGTATAGATGAAAAAATAGAAATTGCTTTAAATAATTTAGGTATTTATCACTTTGATCAAATATCAAAATGGTCTAATAAGAATTGTGAGTGGGTAGAAGAATTTTTGTTACTTCCTGGAATTGCTAGAAGTAACAAATGGGTTGAACAAGCTAAAATTTTATTAGCAGGAAATGATACAACATATAGTTTGCAGCTAGAAAATGAAGCTCTTCAAAAAGTAGATTAACTTCTACTCTTTGATTTTTACAACATATCTTCCTACTGCTTTTCCCGATAATAAATGCTCATAAGCAGTTTTTATCTCTTTTAAAGATATTTCGTTTACAATAGTATCAAGAGTATTAATTTTCCATCTACTTGCTAATTTTTCCCAACAAGCCTGTTTTTTTTCTAATTTACACTCCACAGAATCAATTCCGATTAATCTAACACCTCTTAATATAAATGGAAATACATTTGTATTAAGTTCATAAGAAGAGGTAAGTCCACAACTTGTAACTACTCCATCATATTTAACTTGCTTAAGTGCATTTGCTAAAATTGTTCCTCCTACAGTATCAATAACTCCAGCATATTTTTCACTTAATAAAGGTTTATTACTTTGCTTTTCAAAATCTTCTCTAAAAATAACTTCATTTGCACCAATATCTTTTAAAAAATCAACTCTTTCTTTTTTACCAGAAATAGCTGTAATGTTATATCCCAATTTTCTTAAAATTGAAATAGCAATAGAACCAACACCACCTGTTGCACCAGTTACTAAAATATCCCCACTTTCAGGTATTATTTCATGTTCAATTAGTTCATTTACACTCAAGGCTGCTGTTAATCCTGCTGTTCCAAAAATCATTATCTCTTTATCTGTTATAGAATCAGGAATTCTTGCTACCCAAGAAGCTGGAACTTTCACATATTGGGCATGTCCACCATCTGTATTCATTCCCATATCATATCCTGTTACCAACACTTTTTCTCCTACTTTGAAAATTGGAGAAGTTGATTCAAATATTATCCCCGAAACATCAATTCCTGTTATATGAGGAAATTTTCTAGTAACTCCTGGATTTCCAACAGAACTTAGTGCATCTTTATAATTTAAAGATGAATAAGTAACCTCTATTACAACTTCATTATCTCCACATTTTGGGATTGATACCTCTTTTACTCCTGATATAAACTCTTTATCTGCAATTTGTTCTACTAAAAATGCTTTCATATTTAATCCTAATTATTTAATTGAGAAAACTTTATCCAAAATTTTAAAAAAGTACAATAACTAAAATCTTTTATTGAGTGTAAAATAGATAATTAGACTCAATCCAGCACTTGATAAAATTGTAGACATAATCATTATTTGGTATCTAACAGCTACTAGTGGATCAATACCTGAAAGTATTTGTCCTGTCATCATTCCAGGAAGTGATACGAGTCCCACTGCAAATAAAGAGTTGATTTGAGGAATCATTGCTGATTTAAATGATATTTTTCTTGATTCTTCAAAATTTTTATTTTTTATAAACTCTTTTTCAAATCTTTCTATAGCAAGTGATAAAATATTCATAGAATTTGCAATTATCATACCTGCTATGGGAATAACATATCGAGGTTCATAAAAATGGTCAAAATCTAGTATAAAATTTATTATTAGTACAATATGAAAAATATTTGAAACAGTAATTGAAATAATAATTTTAATAAAATGAGATAGAGATTTATTTTGAGTGTTTCTTATTGTTATCCAAGAAGACACAAAAATCATAAAAGCTAAAATAAACATCCCTAAATATAGGTTATTATCATTAAATATGTATATAAGAACATAACCAACTAACAAAAGTTGAATTACCATTCTTGTTGTAGCATAAGCAATTTCAGTTTTATTATTTGACCATTTATAGTAAAAATAACTGACAAAAAGTAGAGGTAGTAAAGTATATAGAAGATTAATTAAAGGTATTTGCATAGATTTATTGTTTTAATAAATCTTTTAAACTATCTTTTGGATTTTTCCCATCTAAGATTAGTTTTACTTCTTTTGCTATGGGCGTATATATTTGGTGTTGAATTGAGAGTTTATATATTGCATCTGCTGTTTTCACACCTTCAGCTACTTCTCCTAGCTCTTTTAGAATCTCTTCTAAGCTTTTGTTAGCTGCTAATCCAAGACCAACTCTAAAATTCCTACTCATTGTTGAACTAGCTGTTAAAAATAGATCTCCAGCACCACTTAAACCTAAAAACGAACTTTCATCTGCACCAAAGAATTTTCCAAATCTTTGCATCTCAACTAAACCTCTTGATATTAATGAAGCCTGAGCATTTTTTCCAAGATTTAATCCTTCACAAATTCCACTTGCTATTGCTAATACATTTTTATATGCACCTGATATTTCAGCACCTATAACATCATCGCTATAATAGACTTTTATAAAATTTGGGAAAAATGTAGAAAAAGAGTCGTAAATATCTTTTGATTTTGAGTTTATTACAAGTGCTGTTGGAAGCCCTTTTATAACCTCTGCTGCAAAAGATGGTCCTGAAATAAATCCAATATGGTCATCTGGTACAAAAGATGAGTATATTTCATTTAAAAACTCACCAGTTGATGCTTCTATACCTTTTGATGCTACAAGAATCTTTTGACCTTTAAAAACAAAGTTTTCTTTTAACCAATTTCTTAACTCTTGAGCTGGAATTGCTATTACTAAATATTCACACTCCATTGCAGTTTGCAAATCAACAAAATTTTCAATATCTTTTTTTGTTCTTGAAGTTATAAGGCATTTTTGTTTTTGACTCAGTGCAAAATGAAGAGCTTGTCCCCATTTCCCTGCACCAATAACTGCAATACTAGATTTCATCTTTTTCCTTTAACTCTTTTATTGTTAGTGTTATACTATTATAGTTTTTTTCATCTTCTAATTCTTTAAAAATTATTGCTGCTTCATTTAAATATCTAATAGCTTTTTGAGGTTCATTTTTTTCTTTATAAGTATTTCCCATATTTCCTAAACTATTAGCCAATCCTGATAAAACACCAACTTTCTTATATATTTTTTGAGATTCTTCATAATAGTTTAACGCTTTATTTAAAATATCCTTTGCTCGATAAATATTTCCAATATTGTTTAAACTATTTGCTACACCTTGTAAATTTCCAATTTGTTTATTTATTTTTTGAGCTTCTTCATAAAACTTTAGAGCTTTATCTAAATCTCCTTTTATTTGATAAATACTTCCCATATTACCTAAACTATTTGCTACACCTTGTAAATTTCCAATTTGTTTAAAGATTTTCTGAGCTTCTTCATAATGATTTAAAGCTTTATCTAAATCTCCTTTTATTTGATAAATATTTCCAATATTTTGTAAATTACCTATTTGCTTATAAATCTTTTGAGACTTCTCATAATAGTTTAAAGCTTTATCTAAATCTCCTTTTGTCTCATAAATATTTCCAATATTGTTTAAACTACTTGCAATACCTTCCAAATTACCAATTTGTTTAGATATTTTTTGAGATTCTTCATAATAATTTAAAGCTTTATCTAAGTCTCCTTTTGTTTCATAAATAACTCCAATATTACCTAAACTACTTGAAATACCTTGTAAATTACCAATTTGATTAAAAGTCTTTTTCGCTTCTTCATGATAGTTTAGAGCTTTATTTAAATCTCCTTTTATTTCATAAATAACTCCAATATTACCTAAACTACTTGCAACACCTTCTATATTGCCAATTTGTTTAAAGATTTTTTGAGATTCTTCATAATAGTTTAATGCTTTATCTAAATTGCCTTTTATTTGATAAATATTTCCAATATTATTTAAACTATTTGCAATACCTTCTAAATTATCAATTTGTTTAGATATTTTTTGAGATTCTTCATGATAGTTTAGAGCTTTATCTAAATCACCTTTTATTTTATAAATCACTCCAATATTACCTAAACTACTTGCGACACCTTCTATATCGCCAATTTGTTTAGATATTTTTTTTGCTTCTTCACAGTACTTTAGAGCTTTATTTATATCCCCAAGATTTTGATAACATACTCCTAAATTTGACTTTATCGAAGCCTCTTCATATGAGAATTTTTCTTCTTTTGCTTTTTTTAGGGCTTTTTGTAAATATTCACTTGCTTCTTCATAAAGAGAAATTTTTGCTGCTTCATCTGCAATAGAGCTTAATAAACTAATAATTACTCTTGGATTTTGATTTATATTTAAAGCTACCGTATAAGATTTATATTCATTTATTCTTTCATCTAAAGTTTTTCTATTTACTTCATCTAAACTTGTTTTAAAAGAGTGGTCATGAAAAGAGTAAGAAAAACTATTTGTAGAGAAAAAGTCAAAGGCATTTTCTTTTAATTTTTCAAGATTTTTTTCATCAATAACTATAATTATTTTTAAAAGTTTTTCAACTATAAAATCTCTTTTAAATTGAAGATTTTTGATTATATTATCAATATTTTGTCCATCGTATAAATTTATGATATTACAGCTATCAAATTGATTTTTATATATAAGTTCTTTGATAATATCATCAGTGTTATAAATGAAACTTTTTGTATTTTCTTCTTGAAGTAAATTTTTGATTATTTCATTTGATAACTTTTTACTGTTTGTACTTAAAATAATCAATAAAGAATCATTTTTTCTTAAATTGAGTATTTTTATAACTCTTTTATATGAAATATTCTCTTCGTTTGTTAAAAAATCTTTCATTTTCCATCATAACTATCAATTAGCTCTTTTGCTAAAGGATTTAATTCATACCAAATTTTCCCATTAAAATAAGCATAAACTAGCCCCATTTTTATGGCTTTTCCAAGATTGTCTAAGCTATCTTTATTGTCCTCTTTTGGCATTTTATTTTCATCTATTTCTTTTAGAAAATTTCTCATCAACATTACAACAGAAGATAATTGTCTCTCTAAATGCTCTTTAGCATAAGCAAGTTCTTCTCCTGAAATTTTTTCAGCTTCAAATGTTGAAGCTTCACTTGCAGCAAAATGAATAAGTTTTGCTAATTGTCTTAAGTTTCCACCACTCAAATCTATAATTTTATCTATTATAGTTTCATCAATTAAGGATTTTTTTTCTATTCTCTTATCTATAACTTCTTTTAAAAGTTTTTTATCCTCTTCATTTATTGCACCATCAAAACTATGTAGTTTTAGAGCAAATTCTCTTATATCTTTGTCTTGAAAAGTTTGTGTTCTTCTTAAATGAATAGGCATAGTGATGATTTTTGTAACCTCAATATCATCTAAAGAACGCAAATCTTCTAAAAATAGTTTATCTGTATTGTCTTTTTTTTCTAAATCATCAATGATAAACAAAAGTTCCTTGTCCTTTATTTTTTTACATTCTAAAACTAAATCATTTATAATTGTTATTAGTTCTTTTTTTTGAACTTTAAAAATTTGTCTAGCTTCTTCTCTTATTGTGTCATTTAATCTATAGCTTAATGAAAAATCACCACTTGCTTTTATCATACTGAAAAATTTTGCAGATAGCGATAGTTTTGCAGATGCTTTTAATTCTTCACTTTTATCTTTTGATGTACTTGTACTTTTTTGTAAATCACCATTTTTTAAAGCTTCTAACTCTTCAAATTTTTTTATATATTTATTTTGTAAATCTGGATTAGTTAAAACAATTTTATTTGCCATCATCAGTAAAATATCTACAATATCAATATTTTCGTAATCAAAAACCTCTTTACCAGCCATGTAAATGATTTCATATTTATCATTTATTTTTGGGTATTTTGTTGATAATAAATTTAAAATTGTAGTTTTACCGTTACCACTTTGACCAGCTATAAAAAAGCTTTTAGTAGGTAATTCATTTCTTGATAAATCTCCTACAAATCTTCTCAAATCTTTTGAATATAAATCAACATAAAACTCTAAATCTTCTGATTTTAAGAATTTTTCAGGTGCAAAAACAGAATAAATTTCATCTATAGTGGTCGCTTTTTTCATAATATACCTTTTTAAGCCAATCTCTCTTTTAATAAATCATTTACTTTATTTGGGTTTGCACTACCTTTTGATTCTTTCATAGTTTGTCCTACAAAGAATCCAAATAGTTTATCCTTACCACTTCTATATTCTGCAACTTTATCAGCATTTGCAGCTAATATAGCATCAATAATAGCTAATAATGCTCCATCATCACTTACTTGTTTTAGTCCTAATTTTTCAATAGCACTATCAACATCTGAATCATTTTCTATTAGATAATCAAGTACTTCTTTAGCTGCTTTTCCTGAAATTGTATTATCTTCAATTCTTTTTACTATTGTCGCTAAAGTTTTAGCATTAATAGGAGAATTTTCAATAGTAATTCCATCTTTAAATCTTGCAGGTAGTTCTACAGTTAGCCAAGTTGAGGCATTTTTACCACTAATTCCCTCTTTCATCATCTCATCAAAGAAATAAGCTGTTTCTAAATTTGCAGTAATAACAGAGGCATCATACTCTTTGATACCAAAATCATTCACATATCTCTCTTTTTTCTCATCAGGAAGTTCAGGAATTACTGAATATTTAACAAGCATTTCATCCGTAATAATTACAGGTAAAAGGTCTGGATCAGGGAAATATCTATAATCAGCAGCATCTTCTTTTCCTCTCATACTTCTTGTTTTACCTTTTTCAGGGTCAAAAAGTCTTGTCTCTTGAACAATCTCAGTTGAGTGAATACCATCTTCCCATGCTTCAATATGTCTATTTACTTCGTAATGAATCGCTTTTTCAATAAATTTAAAAGAGTTCATATTTTTGATTTCACATCTTGTATAAAGATTTGTGTCACCTTTTGGTCTAATAGATACATTAACATCAGCTCTAAAGCTTCCTTCTTGCATATTAGCGTCACTTATTCCTAAATATCTTACTATTGAGTGAAGTTTTTTTAGATATAAAACAGCTTCTTCTGCACTTCTCATATCAGGTTCTGAAACAATTTCAAGTAAAGGAGTACCTGCTCTATTTAAATCCACATGAGAAACCGAACCAGCATGAATATTTTTACCCGCATCATTTTCTAAGTGAGCTCTTGTAACTCCAATAGTTTTTTGTCTTCCATCTGGAAAATCTATTGTTAATTCTCCAAGTCCTACAACAGGAACTTCAAATTGAGAAATTTGATAACCACTTGGTAAATCAGGATAAAAATAGTTTTTTCTATTGAAAACAGATTTTTTATTTATTTGAGCTTTTAAAGCAGTTCCTAGCATAATAGCTTTATGAACTGCTTCTTTATTTAGTACTGGTAATGCTCCTGGTAATCCTAAACAAGTTGGACAAACATTTGTATTTGGTTCTTCTCCAAAACTCGTTGCACAAGAGCAAAAAAGTTTACTATTTGTATTTAATTGTACATGTACTTCTAAACCAATAATTACTTCAAACATACTTGACATTCAATTCCTTTTATCTAACTATTTTTATATCAGCTGTTAATTTTTCTTTTTCAAAATAATCTTTAAGATATTTTTTCTCTCTAGTAGTCATAATATCATTAAATATTTTTGCTTTAACAGATGCAAAATCAAGTATTACTGTACCTTCTTTTTTTGTTACAAACAATGTTGTAAATTGTTTATTTGCCGTGAAAATTGGTGTAAAGTTATTGATTTTTGTCTCATTTAATAAAAATTGCATTTGAGGTTGTAGATTCTCAATTCCTAATTTAACTGGTGTTTTTTCAACATCTGCTGGAATCATCATTGGGCTATTTATAGCACTAATTAATGAGGCTTTGTTTTTTGAAGTATATTGCATCACTTCATAAATTTTTGAACTAGAAAATTGAGCTTTATTTTTTTCATAATATAACTCCATATCTTCTTGTGTTGCAACAGCTAATTGACCTTTTACTATTTTTTGAACAAGTTTTTGTCTAGTTACAGCGTCTTTCGCCTCTTTTTCAAAATCTTCATAGTTCCCATATTTTTGTTTTACAACAGTTTTAAAAGAGTATAAATCCATACCGTTTGAATTTGCAAGTTTTTCAATATAGTCATTTACATCAAATATATCTGCAACTATGTTATTTTCTTTAATTGCTTGTTCATATAAAGTTTTATCTATAAGAAATCCAACTGCTTCATTTTTGCTAATATTATTAGCAGACATTGTTTTTTCTATATCATATATAGTTATTGGGTCTTCATTAACAGTTAATGCTATACCATTTGTCATTCCAGCAAAAGATATTCCTGAACTTATAAGTAGAGTTAAAAAGAGTTTGTACATTGATTTTCCTTCTTTCGTAAAACAGATATTCTACCAAAAAAATAGTAAATATCTGTTTTATAAGAAGATGATTATTGATTTTTAGCTTTTGTTACTTTGTTTATTAGATAAAAAATAGAGTTATAATCAAGTCCTGATTCTTCACTTAATCCAATTTCACAAGTTTTACTTGTAGAAAATGCCATTTTAGCTCCAGCTGTTTGCTCTTTTAGACTTCTTAGGGCTGATTTATTTAATTCAGGGAAATTAAATCCTCTATCTCCTGCAAAACCACAACATTTTACATCAGCTGGAATAATTACATTTGTAGAACACATTTGTGCTAATTGTTTGAACTTATCTTCAAGACCCATTTTTCTTGAACTACAAGTCGTATGAATTGTAATAGGCTCATTCGTTGCAGTAAATTCTAAATCTTTTGACAAAAACTCTAAAGCGAATTCTATTGGTTCGTAAATATCAAGTTTGTGAGAAAAACTCTCCATCATTTTTTTAGTACATGGACTTGTATCACATAAAATTGGATATTGTCCAAATTCACTAGCATTTAAAAGTGCTATTTCTAATTGTGATGATTTAGTATTACTTGCTTCATTTAATCCTTTTGAAGAAAATGGCATTCCACAACATAGATTTGGTAAATCTTCAGGGAATAGTATTTGGTAACCAGCTTTTAATAAAACTTCTACTGTTGTATCAAATAGTTGTTTTTCTTCTTTAGAAACAGAACTTAAACCCATACTTCTATTTATACAAGAAGGGAAATATACTACTTTTTTATCACTAACTTTTTGTTCAAAATTTAGATTTATATTTATAGCTTTTGGCAATACTGCACTCCATTTTGGAATAGAGTTTTTGCTTAAATCTCTCATTGTTTTAGTTAGCTTTTGCATATTTGAAGTTCCTAAAACTTTATGAACAAGATTTGCACTTGAAAGACCAAATCTAACACCATTTAATGTTGTTGAGAAATTATTTGCTACAAAATTTGCAATACTTTTTGATGTATTAGATAACTGTTCTGCTCTTAAATATTTAGTTAAATTTCCAGTATCTATTTTAACTGGACATGCACTTGCACATAAACTACATGTTGCACAAGTCTCTATTCCATCATATTGGTATAAATCTTTATACTCTTTTGCTTCTTTATGATTTCCAATAGATTCAAGTCTTGAAATCTCTCTATTTATTACAATTCTTTGTCTTGGAGTTAGTGTTAAATCATTTGATGGACAAGTAGGCTCACAAAATCCACACTCAATACATTTATCAACTATTTCGTTAGTTGCTGGAAGTATTTTAAGATTTTTAAGGTGTGCTTCTTTATCGTCATTTATAATAACACCTGGATTTAATAAACCTTTTGGGTCAAATAAAGATTTGATTTTTTTCATCATTATATAAGCATCATGTCCCCACTCTACTTCTATAAATGCAGCCATATTTCTTCCTGTTCCATGTTCAGCTTTTAAGCTTCCTTCATATTTAACAGCAACAGAATTTACAACCTCATTCATAAGGTCATCATATCTTTTTACCTCTTTTGGATCAGAGAAATCTTGAGTAAATACAAAGTGGAAGTTTCCTTCAAGTGCATGACCAAAAATTAAAGCTTCTGTATAGTTGTATTTTTGAAACAGTGATTGTAACTCAAGGGTTGCCTGTGCTAAACACTCGATTGGATATGCAACATCTTCAATAATTACAGTTGTTCCAGTAACTCTTACTGCTCCAACAGCTGGAAATAAACCTTTTCTAATTTTCCAATAAAGTGTGTACTCTTTTTCATCTTTTGTAAAATAAATATCTCTTACAACACTGAACTCTTTTAATAAATCTTCAATTTGATTTATTTGAATATCTAATTGAGTATTATTAATAGCTCTTGTTTCAATCAAAAGTGCAGTTACTTCATCATCAAAATCTTTGATAAAACTTGGCATCATTTCATCTTGTTCAATACTTCTAAGTGCTGCTCTATCCATCAACTCAACTGCATCAACAACAATTTGTTTTGAATCTCTTGCTAATTTTAATTTTGTAACAGCACTACATGCTTCATTCATATCTTTGAAATACATCAAAGAACTTGCTTTATCTTTTAAATCTTCAACCGTGTAATAAGTAATTTCTTCAATAAAAGCTAAAGTTCCTTCACTTCCAATAATTAAGTGCTCCAAAATTTCAAACTCATCTTCAAAGTCAATCAGAGCATTTAATGAATATCCACATGTATTTTTGATTTTAAACTTTTTCTCTATTTTAGCTCTTAACTCTTCATTGTTTTTTGTATCATCTGAGAATCTTTTTAAATCTTTTAGAAAATCACCATGAGTTTTTCTAAATGCTTCTTTACTTTCAGCACAACCTGTGTCTAATTTTGTTCCATCAGTAAAAATAAGCTTAATAGATTTTAGTGTTTTATATGAGTTTTGTGAAATTCCACAACACATTCCTGAAGCATTATTTGCAGCAATTCCACCAATCATAGCTGCGTTTATACTAGCTGGATCTGGTCCAATTTTTTTAGAATATCTAGCTAATAATCCATTTGCTTGTGCGCCTGTAAGTGCTGGTTGAAGAGAAATAAAACTAGCATCAGGTGCTATTTTGAAGTTTGAAAAATTTCTTGAAGTAATAACTAAAATTGAATCACTTATAGCTTGACCTGAAAGTGAAGTTCCACCAGCTCTAAAAGTGATGCTTAAATCCATAGAATGAGATAGTTCAATAATATCTTGAACCTCTTTTGCATTATCAGCTTTTATAACAATTTTTGGAATTAATCTATAAAATGAAGCATCAGTTCCATAGGCAAATGTATGAAGTTTATCTGTAAAAATTTTCTCTTTTTTGATTTTTTTTACAATTTCATCATAAAATTTTTGATATTTAGTATCTAACATATCTTATCCTTTTTATTTTCTATTCATATACTCAAATGAAACAAAAGATAAATTGTCTCATTAAAATTTATTTAATATTTAGACACAAAAATGTGTCTAAATAAATTTATAATTATGGAATCATCCAAGTTAAAACATAAGCTTGAGCCATAGTAATAAGACCCATTACACATACAAGAATTAAACTGTGTTTAACAGTAAATCTAAATAAATCAGACTCTTTTCCAACAATTCCTGAAGATGCACAAGCAATAGATATAGATTGTGGTGAAATCATTTTACCACATACTCCACCTGTTGTATTAGCAGAAACCATTAGTGTTTCACTTAATCCTAATTGTTGAGCAGTTTGTTGTTGTAATCCGCAAAACAGAGCATTTGATGAGGTATCTGAACCTGTTAAGAATACCCCTAACCAACCTAAGAAAGGAGAGAAGAATGGGAACATAAAACCAGTATTTGCTAAAACTAAAGCCATAGTTGTTGACATTCCCGAATAATTCATAACAAATGCAAAACCTAAAACTAAACCTATAGATAAAATTGCCCATTTAAGCTCTAATAGTGTTTCACCCATTGTTTTTACAGCTGTTCCTATGTTTAATCTAAAAATAATCATAGTTATAATAGCTGTTATAAAAATCGCTGTTCCTGTTGCAGAAATTGGATTGAATGTGTAAACAACTTCAAAAGGTTTAGCAGCAGATACAACTGGAGGCATTTTTAAAATCATATTATGAATTGTAGAGAATTCGAATTTGAAGATTGTATCTGCAAAAATTTGTCCTTTATCAAAAAATGCTTTAAACCATTTTGTAGTCCAAATTGTAACCATAACTGAAAGAATAATAAATGGAGACCATGCAAAGAATACTTGACCACTTGTATGAGGTACTAAGTTGAAGCCTTCCATATTTGCTTTCATAATATTTTTTGGTTGCCAATATTTTAAGAACACAGTTGTTGCAACGATTGAAACAATAGCTGAAGTAACATCTGGTAATTCAGGTC
>ERZ724518.361-NODE-361-length-19000-cov-4.410662_pt1 | contig 19000 bp, 21 predicted proteins | sample MGYA00376051_ERZ724518 | MGnify/ENA primary metagenome ERZ724518 (study PRJEB28724, sample SAMN07190885) | wastewater metagenome | isolation source: influent of sewage treatment plant in Hong Hong | place: Hong Kong | collected 2016-03-17 ... | reverse complement strand
ACACCACGTTCGCGCGTGTGAGCAACAAGGGCGCCCAAACGAAGATCGTGGCCAACAACGGCCTGGGCTTCTCGGGTGTCACCATCGCCGGCGGCAAGGCCCACAGCGGCTTCGAGTTCGGCGTGCGCCACTCGTTCTTCTTCATGCGGGCCGATGGCGCGCAACTGAAGACGTTAGCCGCTCTCTATGATGCGGGCACCCTGCGTCCGGTGCTCGACCGCACGTTCCCATTCGACGAGACGCTCGATGCGATGGCATATGTGGAACAGGGGCGCGCGAAGGGCAAGATCGTGGTCACCATGCCGCCCTCAGGTGCGATCTAACAACCGGTTGCAGCGGACGGCGCTTCGCGCCGCCGCTGAACCGGAGCGTTAAACCTTACAATTGGAAAGAAACACATTACCAAACATAACGATATTGCAACATTGTAGGTGCAAAGAGGAAAAGTACGCTTTAGTCGGATGAACCTTATTTGGGCAGCAGACCGCGCAGGAAAGCCTCTGCCTCGCGCATTTTATGACGAAGCGCGTCCATGACCGGGTGGACAGGATGGTCGGAGCAGGTTTTTCCAGGCGCGGTTCCCCGAAGGTAAGCCTCCTGAAAGGTCCGGGGACAAAAGGATGTGGCGAGGGACCCGGAATCCGGATCGATCACCGCCCACTCAATCCCGTCCGGAGCGGCGACGGCCGGCGGTCCGGACTGCGAATAGAAGGAGCGCATAAAACGCGCATGAATCCGCAGCGCGCCGGTCGCGCCGGTCAGACCGGTATCCGCCCCGGAATCATACCCCACCCACACGGCGCAGACGACGTCGGGCGTATAGCCCACAAACCAGGAATCCCGGTTGCCGTTGGTGGTTCCGGTTTTGCCCGACACGGGGAAATCGATCTTAAGGGCCCTGGCCTCCCTGGCCGTCCCGCGCTCCAGGACTCCTTCCAGCGCGTAGCCGGTCAGATACGTTGCCCGCGGATCAAACACCTGTTGGCGTTTTATTTCTCCGGACCAGAGCCGGTCTCCGTCCGGCGTCGTGACGGAAAAAAGGGCAAACCGTTCAAAGCGCGTTCCGCCGGAAGCAAGAGTCGCATAGGCATAGGCAAGCTCCAGCGGCGACACTTCAAAGCTGCCCAGCGCCATGGAGGGAACGGGCAGAAGGGGGCTTGCGATGCCGGCCGCCCGGGCGGTTTTCAGAACCTCTTTGAATCCCACGTCGGCGGCCAGCCGGACGGTGGCGGTGTTGACGGAATCTTCGATGGCTTTCCGGATCGTGATGCGGGCGTATTGCTTGTTTTCAAAATTGGTCGGCGTCCACATTCCTTCGGGCGTGGAAAGGGAAATCGGTTCGCCGGAGACCGGCGTGGACAGCGTCCATTCCCCCTTCTTTTCCAGCGACCGGGAAAGAGCCGCCAGAAGAACGAAGGGCTTGAAAGCGCTGCCCGGCTGGCGCAGAGCGTCCACCGCCCGGTTGAATCTTGTCTGCGCGTAGCTTCGTCCGCCGACCATCGCCGTGATGCGCCCTGTCTTGGGATCGATGGCGACCAGCGCCGCCTGCAGCGGCTCCGCGGCTCCACGGGCCTTCTTTTCGATGATCTCCATGCCGCGGGCAACCGCTTCTTCCGCGGCGGCCTGCTGAAAAGAATCAAGGGTCGTGTAATACCGGTATCCGGGATGATAGAGTCGCTCCGCGCCCAGATCTTCTTTGGTGATCCTCAAAATGTAATCGATAAAATAGGACGGGAGATGGGCGGGGGGCGCTACGGCATGGATTCTCGCCGGCGCCGCCGAGGCCCGTTCGAACTCCGGCTTTGTGATCATGTCCAGCTGCCTCATGCTGGACAGGACTCTATCGCGCCGCTCCAGGGCTGTCCGGGGATTTCCGGCAAGGCTGTACCGGTTCGGGGCGTGGATGATGGAGGCGAGCAGCGCCGCCTCCTCCAGGGAAAGGTCCGCCGCATGCCTGGAGAAATAAAAGCGGGACGCCTCTTCAACGCCGTAAATGCCGCGATCGCCGGCCTGTCCCAGGTAAATTCTGTTCAGATACATTTCCAGAATCTGTTGTTTCGAGTAGCGCAGCTCCAGCGCCAGTGCGAGTTCCATCTCCCGCAGTTTGCGCGCGAAAGTTTTTTTCGGAGAAAGGAAGACGTTTCTTGCCAGTTGCTGCGTTATCGTGGATGCGCCCTGGGCAAATCGCTTCTCCCGAAGGTTGACCGATAAGGCCCGTCCGGCGGCAAGAGGATCGATCCCGATATGATGATAAAAGCGCTTGTCTTCGCAGGCGATGACGGCGTTTTGCAGGTAAGGGGAAACGCCGGAAAGAGAAACCGTCGTTCGGGATTCCATTTTGGGGCCCGCGAGGCGGCCGATTTCCTCCGGCTCCAGGCGAACCGAATCCAGCGGTTTGCCGTCCGGGGACGCAAGCGAAGCTACCCGTCCGTTGGCGAGGGCGATCTCCACAGGTCCGGAAGACTGCAAAAATCCTTTTTCGTGCGCGCCGCGCAGAAACAGCCACAGGCGCTCCTTGGTCAGTGAAAAGGTCCCGGATTTTGCCGGTTTTTCCCGAACTTGCCGGTAGGAAAGCCGATTCAGCCGCTCGGTCAGGCGGAGATTTCCCGGGTGATCGCCTTTCCGGATTTCCAGCGGCTGTCCGTAAAAGATCGTGGGCGCCGCCTTGGCGCCGCCGATGCCTTTGCCCGCCTCGATCAGCGCAAAGATGAAATGAATCAGCAAAGCGGCCGCCGCCAGCGCAAAAATGATTCGACGAATCAATGAATCCTCCCAGCCTCTTTTCAGATAAAGTCGATGGACGGCAAATCGTTTTTTCAGGGCCGAATCTTACGGATAACACGGCCGGATAGCAAGATAATTTAAGCCCCTTGCGATTTCCGCGTTGACGGCAAATGCAATTGCGGATATGCATGATCCATGAAGATCAATCAGCTTCCCGCGCCGGTTCTCACGTACGGCCTTGTGCCCCTGGCTCACCGCCTGATCCTGCTTCACACCTTTATGATTCGCACGGAGGTGGTCGATGAAGAGGTGATTACCTCCCGTCTGGACCGGGGAGAAAAGGGAATTGTGGCGATCTGGCATCAGCGCATGTACGGAGTCATCGGCTATGCCAAGGCCGCTAGCCGATACCGGCCTTCGGCCATCATCAGCCGAAGCGGCGACGGCGATCTGATCAGCGAGCTGGTCCGTCGCCTCCATTTCCGCCCCATTCGGGGCTCCAGTTCCAGGGGAGGGAAAGAGGCGCTCGCCGCCATCGTGGAGGACCTGAAAGAAAATCTTCTCGCTATCCATGCGGTGGATGGGCCCCGTGGACCCGGCGGCACGGTCAAAGCCGGATTGATCCGCATGGCCGAGCTTTCCGGCGCGAAAATCTTTCCGGTTTACGTCTCCTTCAGCCGAGCCTGGCCTTTGCGAAGCTGGGACCGGTTTCTGATTCCCAAACCTTTCAGCCGGGTCCGGATCCGCTGGGACCAGCCCATCTCCGTTCCGGCAAACATGAAGGAACAGGAGTTCGAATCCATCCGCCGGTCGCTGGAAATTCACATGCGGCAAAACCAGATCACCGACGACCGGTCTTTCGGTCAAGAGAGTCTGCTCCTTGAACCATAGGTTTGTTTCACGGGGCTGCCGTCCTTTTCGTTGATCTGCTTTTCGCAATTTTTCCTCACAGACGGAATCATGAGGCCGCGGATTTTCCCGAACGCGACATTTACGTCGCGCCCCCGTGACAAATAAGACATCCTGCTCAAAACCTGCACCGGTCTGCATTTTCCGGGTGTGCCCTTGACGGTGCGCGATCAAACCGAAGACATTCGGGTCGCCCGTTCCGACGGCGTTCAATGGCATGGTCTTCGCACCATCAGCAAAATCAATGGTTTGCGTAAAATGACATTTCTGGCACGCCGATTGCTCATTGGTTGGGGGAAACCGAGGCAGTCCGCTCTTTGATCCGCAGTCATGCAGCATCCTCATGGGGAAACCGGCAGGTTTCCCAAAGAAGCAGGGAGAAGGCATATGCTGGCATCGTTGAAGCTACTGGATGTGATGGCAAACAATTCCGAGGCGATTGCACGAAACTGGGCGAAAGACGTCGCCCAAAACGCCAAGACGCCTTCCTATCACGATCTCCATGAAAATCATCTTATTCCTCAGGCTGCGGATTTTTACCGCAAGTTAAGCAGTGTCTTTACCCTGAAAGATCCTTACCCCGCCATTTACGACTTCATGTCCAAATTTGCCGAAAAACGTTTCAGGGAAGAAGTTCCGCTGCAGGAGGTGCTTTACGCCATCATTCTCATGCGCCGCCACATTTGGCTTTACGCCGAGTTTCAGGCCATCTTCGTTACCATTACCGAGCAGCAGCAGGCCCTGGAAAGTCAGACGCGGACGATTCTTATTTTCGATTACATCGCTTATATCCTGACGGATAAATACATGGCATTAATGGGAGCCGCTCCCAAGAAAAAATAAACGAGGTGAACGAACCGTGGCCGAGCAAACAAATCAAGGAAAGGTTTTATCCGTTCGCAGCAGCGTCGTTGACATCCACTTTCCCGTTGCCCCGCCGATCCGAAATGTGTTGACGGCGGGCGAAAAGGGCGAGGTTGTCATCGAGGTGTTTACACAACTGGACAACAACACCATCCGGGGCGTCGCCCTGACGCCGACGCAGGGCCTGGCCCGCGGCGCCGTGGTCACCGACACCGGCAAACCCTTTGAGGTTCCCGTGGGAAATCAGTTGCTGGGAAGGGTGTTCAATGTTTTCGGCAACACCATCGACAAGAAGGGCAATGTCGAGGGGTGCGAAGCCCGATCGATTCACCGCGAGCCCATTCCGCTGCGCGATCAGTCCACCGTCTCGGAAATCTTTGAAACCGGCATCAAGGCCATCGACGTCCTGGCGCCTTTGGAACGAGGCGGCAAGGCCGGGTTGTTCGGCGGCGCCGGCGTCGGCAAGACCGTTTTGATCACGGAGATGATTCACAACACCGTCAGCGGTCACGAAGGCATGAGCATCTTCTGCGGAATCGGCGAGCGCTGCCGCGAAGGCGAGGAGCTCTACCGGGAAATGGAGGAGAGCGGCGTTCTGGGGAACACCGTCATGGTGTTCGGCCAGATGAACGAACCGCCGGGCGCGCGGTTTCGCGTCGGACACGCGGCGCTGACCATGGCCGAGTATTTCCGCGACGATGCCAAACAGGACGTGCTTCTGATGATCGACAACATCTTCCGCTTCATCCAGGCGGGCATGGAAGTGTCGGGCCTTCTGGGGCAGCTGCCGTCCCGGCTCGGGTATCAGCCGACGCTGGCCACGGAGCTCGCGGAGCTCGAGGAGCGCATCTGCAACACCAAGACCGGCGCAATCACCTCCATTCAGGCCGTTTATGTTCCGGCGGACGATTTCACCGATCCCTCGGCCGTGCACACCTTCGGTCACCGCGACCATCGCGCTTTCGCGCAAGCGCGCCAGTGAAGGCTTGTATCCCGCCATCGATCTGCTCCAGTCGGGATCCAAAATGCTGATGCCCAACATCGCCGGTGAACGGCACTACAAAATCGCCCAGGAAATTCGCAAGACCCTCGCGGTGTATGAAGACCTCAAGGACATTATCGCCATGCTGGGCATTTCCGAACTGTCCCGCGAGGATCAGCGCACCGTGTTCCGCGCGCGCCGGCTGGAGCGGTTTTTCACGCAGCCTTTCTTTGTCACCGAGCAGTTCACCGGCACGGCCGGAAAAATGGTTTCCCGGGAAGAAACGCTCAACGGGTGCGAGCGGATCCTGAACGATGAGTTTGCCGAGTATCCGGAGCGCGCGCTTTACATGATCGGACCGATTGAAGAGGCGAAGATAGAACATGTTGCTTAAAATTTTATTGCCGGCGGAAGTCATGATGGAGCGGGAGGTCAAGAAAATCGTCGCGGAAGCGGAAAACGGTTCTTTCTGCCTGATGCCGAACCATATCGATTTTGTCGCCACGCTGGCCCCGGGCATCTTTTCGTTTGTGCCGACCGAAGGCGGCCAGGAACTTCTGGCCATGGATGTCGGCACGCTGGTGAAAAAGGGATCGGATGTTCTGGTGTCCACGCGCAATGCCGTGAAGGCGGCGGAACTGGGAAAGCTCAAGCAGGTGGTGGTGGAACAGTATGACGCGCTCGACGAGCGGGAAAAACTGGTCCGCTCCGCCGCGGCAAAACTGGAGGCGTCGCTGATTCGGCGCTTCGTGGAACTGAAGTAGGGCGCGATCCCCGAACGCGCCGCACGGACCCCAAACGAGCAAGGAAGGAATCTCAACATGGTTGAAATACGAAGAACCACCAACCGGCGCCGGCAGATGGCGGATCACTTCGCGGAAAAAGTCGCCCAGCGGGAGGCGCTGCGCATCAAAGGCCTCAAGCATAAGAATGAAACGGTCTGGTTCGGCCTGGGAATGTTCGGCATCGTCGGATGGGCGGTGGCGATTCCCACGCTGATCGGCGTGGCCCTGGGGCTCTGGATCGACCGGACCTGGCCCAGCCAGTATTCCTGGGCGCTCATGGGGCTGGTGGCCGGCGTGATCGTCGGCTGCATCAACGCGGCCTATTGGGTCAGAAAAATCCGCAGCCGGATCATCGAAGAGGAATGACATGACGCCGAACGCTTTGGGGATGTTTGTTTTGATGGGTGCCGCGGGAATGGCGCTGGGCGCTCTCTATTTTGTCGGTCTGTGGCAGACCGTGAAGAGGCTGCCGCAAACGGAAGGCCGCGGCCTTCTTCTGCTGGTCAGCCTGGTGGCGCGCCTGTCCGTCCTTTTGGCCATATTCTACGTTTTGCTTCAGGACGGCCGCTGGGAAAGACTGGCCGCGGTCCTGATCGGTTTCGTGGTGATGCGCAAAATCCTGACGGTTCGTCTGGGTCCGCAAAAGACGGCGTCAGCGATGCAGGAATGACGAAAAGGGTTTTGATCAACCGGGGAAGGAGATTCTATGGAAATCGTCGCGTTAAGTCAGATCAGCCCGGATCAGGTGGTTGTCTGGAGCTGGAATTTCATCACGCTCAATGTGACCATTCTCTATACCTGGCTGGTGATGGGCATTCTGGTGGGCGGTTCCATTTGGGTGACCCGCAATCTTTCTTCAGAAATGAATGTATCGCGCTGGCAGCATTTCCTGGAGATCGTGGTTTCCATCGTCCGCGGAGAAATCAGCGAGATGACGAAGAAGGGGGCGGACAATTATGTTCCCCTGATCGGCACGCTCTTTTTATTCATCTGCACCTCCAATGTGCTGGCCGTGGTGCCGGGATATATCGCGCCGACGTCTTCCATGACGACCACGGCGGCGCTGGCCACCTGCGTATTTGTCGCCGTTCCGTACTATGGAATTTCCCGAAACGGCGTTTTGCATTATGTAAAGGAGTATTTTCAGCCGAACTTTATTTTCTTCCCGTTCCACGTCATGGGTGAACTGTCCCGGACGCTCGCGCTCACCGTTCGTCTTTTCGGCAACATCATGAGTCATGAAAAGGTCATCGGAATTCTGCTGGCCGTCACGCCCTTTCTGTTTCCCGTCGTGATGCAGATTCTGGGGCTTCTGATCGGCGTGATTCAGGCCTACATTTTCGCCATTCTTTCCATGGTATATATTGCCTCGGCGCTTTCCGCCGAGGACGAAGATCATCACGCGGAAGCCAAAAAAGAGGGCTCTGCAGCCTGATAAAATTGAAATAAAGGAGGAGTATGTATGGACAACGTAAGTCTCGTCGCGATGGCCTCGATTATCGGTGCGGGTTTGGCAATGGGGATCGGTTCAATCGGTCCCGGACTGGGCATGGGACAGGCAATCGCCCAGGCGCTGGCCGCGATTGCCCAGCAGCCGGATGAGAGGAATTCCTTAACGCGAACATTATTCGTCGGTTTGGCCATGATTGAATCCATCGCCATTTACTGTTTCGTGATTTCCATGATTCTGATTTTCGCCAATCCGTTCTGGGGTTTCATTATCAAGTAGGGGGATAAACCATGCATATCGACTGGTTTGTATTTTTAGCGCAAATCTTCAATTTCCTCCTGCTGATGTATCTGCTGAAGCGCTTTCTCTACGGGCGGATTATCAAGGCCATGGATGACCGGGAGGCGAAAATCGCCGCGCGCTTTGCCGAGGCGGATGAGCTGAAGACGAAAGCGGAAGAAGAAGCCCGGCTCTATGAAAAGCGCAATCAGATCCTCAATGAGAAAAAAGAAACCATGCTCAACGAGGCGACGCTGGCGGCGGAAGCCAAACGCAAGGAGCTGATGGAAAAGGTGCGCGTGGAAGTGGATGCGGTAAAAGCGCGCTGGCAGGACATGCTGGTTCGGGAGCAGAACGCCTTTTTCTATGATTTGCGCCAGCGGGCGGCCAGGCAGCTGTACGCCACGGCGCGCAAGGCCCTTTCCGATCTGGCGGACGCCGATCTGGAGGAGAGAATCGTCGATGAATTCCTCCGCCGGGTTCAAGAGTTGGACGAAGAAAAAAGCGCTCAGTTGCGCAAGGCGATCGGCGGCGGAGGAAACCGGGTGACGATTCAGAGCGCTTTCGGCATTCCCTCCCCGCGGCAGAAGCAGATTGAGGAAGTTCTGAAGAAGCAGATCACCAACGGATTTACCATCCGTTACCTGCACGAGCCGGATATTGTTTCGGGCATCGAAATGCGCGTCAACGGCCATAAAATCGCCTGGAGCCTGAACGAATATCTGGAAACCCTGGTGGAGAGTTTGACGGAAACGCTCCAGAAAGAAGCGCATGCGGCGTAGAAAGCAGACCGAACCCCTTAGCGGGGGGGCGCGAGGCAGAAGGCTGAAGTCTGAAAGGATGTCAGGAGGCGTAGAATGAATCAAGAGGTGAGCCAGGTGGAAAATCAGGAGCTGAAAACCTTTCTGGACGACACGTTCGATACCATGGAAAAGGTTTTGGAAGAGCAGAATCCTGAACTGAGGCAATACGAAATCGGCACCGTGCAGTTTGTCGGCCGGGACATCGCCCGGGTCAGCGGTCTGCCGCATATCCGCGCGGAGGAACTGGTGCGATTTTCCGGCAATTACATGGGGCTGGTGTTCAATATCGATCCCAAGGAAATCGGCGTGATTCTTCTGGACCCCAGTGAAAATATCCAGGTGGGCTCGGAAGTGCAGCGCACCAAGCGCGTGCTGGACGTGCCGGTGGGCGACGGCCTGCTGGGGCGGGTGGTTGATCCGCTGGGACGACCGCTGGACGGACTGGGGGAAGTGAACACCGTCATGCGCCTGCCGGTGGAGCGTCCCGCGCCCGCGGTGATGGACCGCGCCCCGGTGACGGTGCCGCTGCAGACCGGCATCAAGGTGATTGACGCGCTCATTCCCGTAGGGCGGGGCCAGCGCGAGTTGATTCTGGGCGACCGAATGACCGGCAAAACGGCGATTGCCGTCGATACCATCATTAATCAGAAAGAAACGGGAATCATCTCCATTTATTGCGCGACCGGCAAGAAAAGCGCCGATGTCGCCAAGGTGATCGCCGAACTGCGCGATCACGGAGTGATGAAATCCTGCATCGTGGTGGTGGCCACCGGCGAAGACACGCCGGGCCTGCAGTTTATTGCTCCCTACGCGGCGACCAGCATGGGAGAATATTTTGTGGAGCAGGGCCGGGACGTTTTGATTATCTATGATGATCTGACATCCCATGCGCGGGCCTACCGTGAAGTGTCGCTGCTTTTGCGGCGGCCCCCCGGAAGAGAAGCGTTTCCCGGAGATATCTTTTATATTCACTCGCGGCTGCTGGAGCGCTCCACGCATATGCGGCCGGAATTGGGCGGCGGGTCGCTGACGTCGCTTCCCATCACGGAAACGGAAGCCCAGGACATGTCGTCTTACATTCCCACCAATCTGATCTCCATTACGGACGGGCAGATTTATCTTTCGCCGGTGCTTTTCAGCAAAGGGATTTTACCGGCGGTGGATGTCGGCAAGTCCGTTTCCCGCGTCGGCGGCAAGACGCAGCTTCCCGCGTACCGATCCGTGGCGGGCGATCTGCGTTTGTCCTACTCGCAGTTTGAAGAACTCGAATCCTTCTCCCGGTTCGGCACAAGGCTCGACGACGCCACGCGGCGGACGCTGGAGCGCGGCTGGCGCGTGCGCGAAATCCTGAAGCAGGGCCAGTTCAGGCCGTTGCGGGCCTCCGAACAGATTGCCTCCCTTCTTTCCGTGACCGGGGGCGCCCTGGATCTGGTTCCAACGGAAAAGATCCGCGAAGTGGAGGCGCGTCTGCTGGAAACCGTCAACGAACAGCTTCCGGAATTGTGCGCGCGGATTGAAGAGGGAAAGAAAATGGATATGGCGGACCGCGACAGCATCATGAACAAAATCAAACCGACGATCGCGCCGTTTGAAGAGATTGAGGAAGCCAATGCAAACAACTGAGTCGCTGAAAAGGAGAATGAAAAGCGCCGGGGACCTTTTATCCGTCGTCAAGACGATGAAGGCTCTGGCTGCCGTGAGCATCCGTCAATACCAGCGGGCGGTCGATTCGCTGCGCGATTATAACCGCACGGTGGAGATGGGCCTCCAGATCGTTCTCAAGGAGCGCATGGGCGCGACGATGAAGCGGAAGAACGCTCCCATCAAACGCCTCGGCGTGATCGTGTTCGGATCCGACCAGGGGCTGTGCGGACAGCTCAATGAGCAGATTTCCGTTTTCGCGCTGGATCATATAAAAGGCACCGGCGTGAAAAAAGAAAACCGCAAAGTGCTTTCGGTCGGCGCGCGCGTGGCGGACTATGTGGAAGACGCCGGGCAGCCGGTGGATGAGCTGCTTTCGACCCCCGGGTCCACGGCGGGCATCACGCCGCTGGTGCAGGAAATCATCATGATTATCGATGAATGGCATTTTCGCGGCAACGTCGATCATTTCTATCTTTTTTACAATGAATACCTGACCGGAGCAACGTACCACCCCCATATGCTGCAGCTTCTGCCGGTGGATGCGGACTGGCTCAAACAGATCGCCAGGAAAAAATGGGAATCCAAGTCGCTGCCGATCTTCCGGATGGACGGCGACCGAATCTTTTCATCGCTGATCCGCGAGTATCTGTTCGTGTCGCTGTACCGGGCCTTCGCCGAGTCGCTGGCCAGCGAGAACGCCAGCCGCCTGGCTTCCATGCAGAACGCCGAGAAGAATATTGAAGAGCAGTTGCTGGATCTGCACGTGCAGTTCCACCGCACCCGCCAGATGACGATTACCGAGGAGCTTCTTGATATTGTTGCCGGATTTGAGGCGCTGCAGGAAGAGGCATCATAACATCAAACGAGAAAGGGGGAATGGCGCATGTCAACAGGATCGGACAAAAGGATTTGCGTGATCTGCGCGTGGCGTGAAAACTGCACCAAGCGGTATCGGGTGAAAACCAATGCCCTGTTCGATGTCAATTGCCCCGATTATACCCGGGATATCAAATTGCGGGATAAGGACGTCGACAAGCTGGTGGAAGATCAGGTCATGCGCTGGCAGAGGGACAAGAAGGAAAAGCCGGGGCATGTGATCACGCTGTCGAGCGAGACGGGGGCCGGCGGGGGCTTCATTTCCCGGATTCTCGCCACGGAACTGAAGATGAACATCGTGGGGAGCGAACTGATCCACAAGGTCGCCGAAAGCGCGCACATGAGCGAAAAGGTGATCAAATCCCTGGACGAAAAAAGCATATCGTTTTTCGACAGCCTGATCAGCTCGTTTTTCGAATCGCGGCACATCTGGCCCAATGAATACCTCCGCCATCTGTCGCTGGTGATGCACACGAACGCGGAGCACGGCAACGTCATCATCATCGGCCGCGGCGGAAGCTTCATTTTGAAAGACAAGGCGTTTCGCGTGCGCATTATCGCGCCGGAGGAAGCGCGCGTGGAAAAAGTGATGCGGGATCGCCATATGTCCAAAGCGGAAGCGCTGGAGTATGTGCGCAAGTATGATGAGTACCAGGTCGGCTTCATCAAGAATTACTTCAAGGAAGACATCAACGACCCGAAGCATTACGACATGATGGTCAATACGGACAAGGTCAGCATTGAAAGCGCCGCGGAATCCATCAAGAAGGCGTTTCTGCTCCGAAAGTCCATGCAGCAGGAGTAGGGGGTATCCGGGGGATGACCAGATCTGAGCGCGCTCTGCTGTTAAGTCTGGCGGAGGAAATCATTCTGCACTTGCGCAACCGGCTTGCCGAGATTGAAAATCTTCATCCCCGGGAGTCGGCGCTGGGCATTGCCACGTTTCAGGAGCGGCTGCGCCATATTGAGGAGCTGCACGACAGCGTCAAGAACGAGCACGAGCGGTCCGCCTAGCCGGCGGTTAGCCGGGCGGACCCGTTGGGCATGGCGGCCAGATAGATGAAAAAAGTCGTACCGGCGCCGACCGTCGATTCCATGCTGATCAGACCGTTGTGATACTTGATGATGGAATCGCAAATGGCCAGCCCCAGGCCGATGCCGCCCCGCTCCTTCTTTTCCTTGGTCGTAAAATACGGATCGAAAATTTTGGAGAGGTTCTCCCGGGGGATGCCGACGCCCCTGTCCCGAATGACAATCCGGACATAGTTGCCCTCGCCGAGCGTCCGGATGTTGGTGCCGGTCGTGGTGTTTTCTGCGATCACTTCCATGGAGCCGCCTTCCGGCATGGCCTCCTTCGCGTTGGTGACCATGTTTTCAATCACCTGTTTGATCTGCAGGGCGTCCACTTCCACGGGCCAGAGGTCGGCGGCGATCGCGGGCTTGCAGGTTACCTTGGACCCGGCCAGGGTTTTCTCGACGGTCTCTTGAATCAACCCGCCGATTCTTTCAATTTTCTTGACGGGGTAGCCGCCCTGGGCAAAGGTGATGAGCCGATGGGCCAGTTCCTTGGCCTGCAGGCCGGCGCGTTCCGCGACGGCCAGGCCGTTTTCCAGAATTTTATCCTCTTCGCTTGCGGAAATTTTCGCCAGAAAGACATTGCGCAAAATGGCGGTCAGAAGACTGTCAAAGTCCTTGGCGACGCCGTCGGCAAACGTTCCCAGGGATTCAAGCTTGGTCCTTTTGAGCAGTTCCTCCTCCGCCGTCTTCTGGTCGGTGATGTCTTCCAGGGTTTCCATGGCGCCGAACGTTTTGCCGCTGGAATCGCGGATGCTCGTTGCGGTGATCCGGAACCATTTTCCCTTTTCCCCCAGATCCGGGAAAAACTCCGTCACTTCATAGGCATACTTCAGGATTTTGGACTTGGCGACTTTTCCGGCGTAAAGCGAGTAGGAGTGATCGATCTTTTTGCTGATGATCAGGTCCGCCATGCAGGACCGCGGCGAAGAATAAAACGCGCGCCATTGCTGGTCGGTGCCCAGGACTTCTTCCGCGCGGATGCCCGAGAGCCCCTCCAGCGCACGGTTCCAGTAGAGGATTTTACGGTTGGTGGAGATGACAAAGGTAGGGATCGGCGAACTCTGCAGAATGCTGCGGAGGATCTGCTGGTCGTTGCGTCCCCTCCAGATCGCGTAGGCGAAGCTGATGACGGCGGTTGCCGCCAGAAGCAGGACAAAAAGAAGAAAATGGATCTCCATTCCAGGCACCCGGTTTTCCCAATCTTTCCGTGAAGATCGATCCGGCCGCCCTGCGGCCGGGCAAAATGCCTCACGGTCACCCTCGGAATTTGGTGGAATCTGAATAGCAAGGTTGCCTTGAAATTGCAAGATTGGAAAAGCCGGCACGGAAAAAAAAGTTGCAAAGCGGCAAAAGATTGTGGAAAAGGGGAAACTACTTTTTGAAAGGCGCGGCATGCAGGGCGGTGCGGGAAGAAAAATTCTGGTGGCCATGAGCGGCGGAGTGGATTCGTCGGTCGCTGCGCTGCTGCTTCGGGAGGCGGGCCATGAGATTGCCGGGGCGACGATGCTGCTGGGCGTTCACCGGCCGGGGGACGCCCCCGGGCGTTTTACGGATGAGTCCGCCGCCGACGCCCAAAGAGTCTGCGATCAGCTTGGGATTCCCCACCGGACCTTTGATTTTGCCGACTTGATGGAAAACCGGGTGATTGCCAGATTCATCCGCGAATACCAAAGCGGACGGACGCCCAATCCCTGCGTGGATTGCAACCGCCATCTGAAATTCGGCGCGCTCTTCGCGAAAGCCCGCAGTCTGGGTTTTGATTGCCTGGCGACCGGCCATTACGCAAGAATCGTAAAGCGGCAAAGCCGCTGGGCGCTGATGCGGCCAAAGGATGAGTCCAAGGACCAGACCTACTTTTTGTATCCGATTCCTGCCGGGGATCTGCCGTCGATTCTTTTTCCGCTGGGCGCCCTGACCAAAACGGAGGTTCGTGGGATGGCAAGGCGGGCCGCCTTGCAAACGGCCCTCCGCGAGGACAGCCAGGACCTTTGCTTCGTGACGGCGGGGAATTACCGGCAATTGTTTGAAGACCGGCGCCTGCCGGTGGTTCCCGGCGAGATTGTGAATCCGGCGGGGCAGGTTCTCGGGCGCCACCGGGGGATTGTCTCCTACACCATCGGACAGCGCAGCGGCCTGGGCATCAGCGCGAAGACGCCGCTTTACGTTCTGGGATTTGACCCGGCGAAAAACCGGGTGGTGGTCGGGAAGCGGGAGGAACTCCGGTCTTCGGGCTGCATCGCCGGTGACCTGAATATGCTTGCCGACCGGTTTCCCGAAGACGTGGAGGCGAAAATCCGCTACCGGAAAAGGCCGGTGCGCTGCCGCGTCATCAGGGAAGGCGACAGGATGAAGGTTGTCTTCGAGCAGGCCCAGGAAGCGGTGACTCCGGGCCAGTCCGTCGTTTTTTACGCGGCCGATGAAGTGCTGGGCGGCGGCGTCATCGAAGAGGTTATCCGGTAATGACCGGGGGTTTGCCGAAGGATTATTTTAACGTTTATTTTTTGCGGAAAATATACTAAACAGTGCGCACCAATGTCAAAATGGAGCCAAACATGAAGACAACATGCCGGGGCCTGCGGGTCTTTATTTTTGCCCTCTCGCTGATGCTTTGCCCCGCTGCCGTATCCGCCCAGGCGCTGACCCTGGAGGATAGCATCGCCGTGGCGCTGCAAAACAGCCATGTGCTGAACATCGCCAAAGAAGGGGTCAAGGGGGCCGAGGCGCAGAAGAAGGAGGCCCTGACCGGTTTTCTGCCGAAGTTCAGCACCACTTACAGCTACACGCGCCTCAATGAAGATCCCAACTTCTACTTTCCCGGATTTGCCGGGCCGCCCGTTATCCAGGGAGGGCCCATGACTACCGGGACCATCAACAACTACAACTGGGGCATCGAGGCCCGTCAGCCGCTTTTTGCCGGCGGCGGAATCCTGGCCAACTACCAGGCCTTTAAAATCGCCGAGGATACGGCGCTGGTGGAGCAGACGGCCAAATCCCTGGACGTCGTCCAGGATGTCAAGATCGCCTATTTCAATATTTTGCGCACGCAAAGGCTGATGGAGACGGCCCGGCAGCAGGTGGACATGCTGGCCGCCCACTGCGATGTGGCCGAGAATTTTTACCGGGTCGGCCTGATTCCCAAAAACGACATGCTGCACGCGGAAGTGGAGCTGGCCAACGGAAGGCAGACGCTGGTGAAGGCGAAAAACGGCGTCGAATCGACCAAGGCGCGATTGAACACGATCTTGAAGAGGGAAGTTTGGACGCCTCTCGAGGTGGTCGATATTCTCGACTATCAGCCCCTGCGTCAATCGTTTGAAGAGTGCCTGGCCGTTGCCCGGCAGCGCCGTCCGGAGCTTAAAATGTCGGAGCTCCGGGTCGAACAGGCGGGCAAGATGGTCCGCGCGGCGCAAAGCGAGTTTTTCCCGGCGGTCAATCTGGTCGGAAATTACGGACGGTTCGGCGATACCGCATCGCTTTCCGGCACGCAGTACAAGGACACGGAAAGCTGGCAGGTCATGGCGGTGGCCAGCTGGAATTTCTGGGAGTGGGGCAAAACGAAATACCGTGTGGACGCCGGGAAAGCCAGGGAAAACCAGGCACTGGATCAGTCCCGGGAGCTCAACGACCAGATCGCCCTGGAGATCAAGAACGCCTTTCTGGCGCTGCAGGAAGCCGAAAGCCAGATTGCCGTTTCAAAAAAAGTGATCGAACAGGCCGAAGAGAATTTCCGCATCGCCGAAGCCCGCTACAAGGAGCGGGTGGCGCGCTCCACGGAGGTGCTTGACGCGCAGACGCTCTTGACCCGCGCCAAGGCCGAGTATGCCAATGCCCTGGCCGATTACAATATTGCTCACGCCCGCCTGCAAAGAGCCATGGGAGTTGTCCGTTGACCGCAAAACGTTTTTGGGACGAAAAAGGATATTCACGAGTTAAGCAATTGCCGTTGTACATGATGATTTTGTGGACCGCGCTCCTGCTGTGTTCCCCGACGGCGTTCGCGCAGGAATACAGCCTGCGGGACCTGTATGCCGAGGCCGTGAAAAATTCCGAAAAAATCAAGTATGCCGAGGAAAACCTCTACATCGCGAAGATGGGTAAGGAGAAGGCTTGGGCGGTTTTAATGCCCAGAGTTACTGCGTTTGGCACGTACAATCGCTTTTCGGAAAAAAAATACGGGGATCCCCCTGCCTATGGCAATGTTCTCATTCAGCCAAACGAATCAGGCAACTGGGGCGTCCGCGCCGACGAGAGTTTTTCGCTGAGCATCCGCGAACTGGACGCCTTGAAAATCTCCGGACAGCTTATTTCCAAAAGCGAGTTTGATCTGGAAAGCACCAAGTCGGATTTTATTTTTTTCGTGGCGACGGCCTATTACGACGCCCTCAAAGCGAAAAAAGCGCTGGAAATCGCCGCCGCCAACGTGGAGCGTCTGACGCAGTACCGCTATTTTGTCGAGAAACGGCTGAAGGTGGGCGAGGTGACCCGTACGGCTCTGCTGCGCGCCGACGGCGAATTGTCCGGGGCGCAGTCCGATTATCTTCGGGCCACCAACGCCTTCCAGCTCGCCCGCGCGGCCCTGGTCCGCGTCACGGGAATCGAGGAAAACTTCCGGCTCAGAGAGGAGGCGCCCGACTTCTCCGCCGTCGATGCGTTCGATCGTCTGCGGCAGACCGCCTTTCAAATGAGGCCGGACCTGAAAAGCTACGACGTGCAGATTCAGGTCTCCGAGCGGCAGGTCAAATATGCCCGGGGCGCTTTCTGGCCGTATGTCGGTTTTTTTGCCATTTACAACGGCGCTGATCAAAATCCTGCAACTTCAACGCTCAACCGGGAAAGTGTTCTGGCCGGCGTTTCCCTGAATTTTCCGTTTTTTGAAGGGGGCTTGAGAGTGGCCGAGCTCAAGGAGGCAAGGTCCAGGGAGCGGCAGGCGAGGCTGGCGTATGATGATCTGAAGAAAAACGTCGACATCGAGATTCGCGGAGCCTGGCTGGATCTGGAAACCCAGAGAGGCACGCTGAAATTTCTGGAAGATCAACTGGTTTTTGCCCACGACAACTACAATGCCGTCCTGAGGCAGTACCAAAACGGTCTGGCGACCAGCCTCGACGTGATGGATGCCAACACGCTGCTGCTCACGTCGGAGCGCAACACGGTGGATGCCTTGTACGGTTGTCAGCTGGCGCATTTGAGGGTCAGAAAATCAAGCGGCACGCTGCTTCGGTTTGTTCAGGAAGGCTATTGACGAAAGCGGCGGCGTCGGGTCGGGAAGGGGAGCGAACCATGCGTTTTTTACAATATCAAAATTCCGGCGGACAGGCGGCGCGACGTTTGTCCGCACTGATCCTGCTCACGCTCGCGGTTTTGACGCTCGCGTCCTGCCAGAGGGAAAAGGCGGCCGAACCGGAAAGGCTGGTGAATGTGCGCATTTGGCCTGCCGAAACGAAAAGGGTAGAGCCCTATCTGGAAACGACCGGGACACTCAAAGCTTTTGAGGAAGTCATCGTCAGTTCCGAAGTGGACGGTATCCTCAGGCGGATCGAAGTGGATGAGGGGTCGCCCGTCCACGCGGGCATGCTGCTTGCGGAAATCAATGATACCGACTACCGGCTGGACCGGAAACGGTCCGATGCCGCGCTCAAGCAGGGGCGGGCCTCGCTGGACAACGCCCGTGCGGAGTATAAAAGAAAAGAAGCCCTCTACCGGGAGGAGCTCATCACCAAACAGCAGTTTGACGATGTCTCGACGCGGGTGGCGCTGGCGGAAGCAGAGCTGGAAAGAATCCGGGCAACACTGTCGATCTCGCAGGAAAGGCTGGCGCGGACAAAAATCCATTCGCCGCTTTCCGGCGCCGTCAAGGAAAAGAAAGTGTCCGCGGGCGATTACGTGCGCAACGGCACGCCGCTTTTTCAGCTGATCAGGATACATCCATTGAAGCTCAATTTTACCGTCAGCGAAAAAGACGTTGCCGCCTTGAAAATCGGACAGGAAGTGAGCTTCACCGTCGACGCTTTTTCCGGCAAAACCTTTCGCGGCCGGGTGAATCTGCTGTATCCGAACGTGGAGGAAAGAACCCGCACGCTGCAGGCGGAGGCCGTTGTTCCCAATGCCGATCATCTGTTGAAGCCGGGATATTTCGCCCGCGTCCAAATCTACACGCAGGCGGCGCGGGATGCCGTTGTGATTCCCATTACGGCGCTCCTGTATGACGGCCCCACGATCCGCGTTTTCGTGGTGGGCGGCAATAAAGCGCAGGAAAGAATAATCAAGACGGGCAACAAATACGGCGAAGTTGTGGAAATTCTGGAAGGCCTCAAAGAAAAAGAGCAGGTTGTCGTCGTCGGTCAGAACAATTTGTCGGAAGGGGTGAAGGTTCATGTGGCTCGCTGATACCTCCGTCAAACGCCCGGTCTTTGCCACCATGGTGATCATGGCCCTGGTGGTGCTGGGTGTGGTCAGTTATCCGTCTATCGGCGTCGATCTTTTTCCGAAAATCGATTTCCCCATTGTGACCATCACGACGACCTTGAAAGGCGCCAGTCCCGACGTGATGGATGTGGACGTCACCGACCGCATTGAAGGCGCCGTCAATACCATTAACGGCGTTAAA
>ERZ724518.355-NODE-355-length-19066-cov-17.606701_pt1 | contig 19066 bp, 16 predicted proteins | sample MGYA00376051_ERZ724518 | MGnify/ENA primary metagenome ERZ724518 (study PRJEB28724, sample SAMN07190885) | wastewater metagenome | isolation source: influent of sewage treatment plant in Hong Hong | place: Hong Kong | collected 2016-03-17 ... | reverse complement strand
AATTTGAGATTATTAGAAATTCAATTATTTCTGTTACAGAAGATCAAAGAATTCAAGTTATCTTAATTGGTTTCTCATTTGGTGCATTCTTAGAGGGTGCTGCTGGATTTGGAGCTCCTGTTGCTATTACAGCTGCTATTTTAGTTGGTCTTGGATTCAAACCATTATATGCTGCTGGATTATGTCTTATTGCTAATACTGCACCTGTTGCATTTGGTGCTTTAGGTATTCCAATCATTGTTGCTGGAAAAGTATCTGGAATTGATGCGTTTACTATTGGAGCAATGGCTGGAAGACAATTACCGTTACTATCGTTAATCATTCCTTTATGGATTGTAGCTATGATGGATGGTGTAAAAGGTATTAAAGAAGTATGGCCAGCGGCACTAGTAGCTGGTGGAAGTTTTGCTGTTACACAATATATTACTTCAAACTTCATAGGACCAGAATTACCAGACGTTACTTCTGCTATTGTTTCTATTGTTGCAACAACTGTTTTCTTAAAAAATTGGCAACCAAAAAATATCATGAAAGCAAATATGGAAGGATTTAACTTAGTACCTCACACAACTGGTGAAGTATTTAAAGCTTGGTCACCATTTATTATTCTTTCTGTAATGGTTACAATTTGGACAACTAAATGGTTTAAAGCATTCTTTGACAAAGGGCAAATCTTTGCTGATACAATTTATAAATTTGAATTCTCTACAATTCATAATATGATTTTAAAGATGCCTCCAGTTACTGCTGCTCCAAAACCTTTTGAAGTTGTTTATACATTCAATCCAGTTTCAGCAACAGGTACAGCTATATTTATTACAGCAATTATAACTATGTTTATTTTTAGATTAAATATAGGAACTGCAACAAAAACAATGACTGAGACATTATTAGAACTTAAATGGGCAATTTTATCTATTGGTTTAGTTTTAGGTTTCGCATTTGTTATGAATTATTCTGGTATGTCAACAACTATGGCTTTAGTTCTTGCAAATACAGGTTTCATGTTCCCGTTCTTCTCTCCTTTCTTAGGATGGTTGGGAGTATTCTTAACAGGTTCAGATACTTCATCAAATGCATTATTCTGCGGATTACAACAACAAACTGCTCACCAATTAGGTGTTAATGAAACATTAATGGTTGCAGCTAATACAACAGGTGGGGTTTGTGGAAAAATGATTTCTCCTCAATCTATCTCTATTGCTTGTGCATCTTCAGGAATAGTTGGGAAAGAATCTGATTTATTTAGATTTACAGTTAAACACAGTTTAATTCTTGTGGTAGTTATGGGTCTTATAACTATGGCTCAAGCTTACGTTTTAACTTGGATGATTCCATAATCAAAAATTTATTTAGACACATCTTTGTGTCTAAATAATAAAAACTTCTTATACTTTAAAACACTCTTTTTCTTAATAACTCATATTTATAGAATTGTTTAAAATATCATATAATTATCATTTAGTGAAGTTAAAATTTATAACTTATGAATCTAGGGGAATTAATATGTTAGATAGCAAATATCAAAGATTTTATGATGAAATCGTAAAAAAGATTAAAAAAGAGAAAATATTCACAGATAAACTTCACACACTTGCTTATGGAACAGACGCATCGTTTTATAGACTTATTCCAAAAATAGTAATTAAAACTGATAATGCAAAAGAGGTTCAAGACATTATTGAATTATCAAATTCAATGAACTTAAGCATAACATTTAGAGCAGGAGGAACTTCACTTTCAGGTCAAGCAATTAGTGATTCTATTTTAGTTATCACTTCAAGAAATTTTTCAAACTTTAAAATTTCTCCTGATGCAAGCTTTATTTCACTTCAACCAGCGCTAACAGGTGCTCAAGCAAATGGCTTACTAGCAAGATATTCTAAAAAAATTGGTCCTGATCCAGCTAGTATAAATGCAGCAATGATTGGTGGAATTGCAGCAAATAATGCTTCTGGAATGTGCTGTGGGATTTCTCAAAATTCATATAAAACTTTGAAATCTTTAAAACTTATTTTTGCTGATGGTACAAAACTTGATACAGGATGTAATGAGAGTAAAGATGCTTTTAGAAAATCTCATGGTGATTTCTTAAATGATTTAAAAAGCTTCTCACAAGATACAAAAAACAATGAAGAGTTAAGAGCAAAAATAGAAAAAAAATTTAAAATCAAAAATACATGTGGTTACTCATTAAATGCTTTAATTGATTTTGATGATGAGTTTGAAATTTTGCAACACTTGATTATTGGAAGTGAAGGTACTTTAGCATTTATTGAAGAAGTAACTTATTATACAGTTGAAGATTTGAAAGATAAAGCAAGTTCTTTGATGTACTTCAAAGATATGAAAGAAGCATGTAGTGCTGTTACAAAATTAAAACTTGCAAGAGATTCTAAACAAATTATAGTAGATGCAGTTGAGCTTATGGACAGAGCAGGCTTAAGAAGTATAGAGCAAGACCCAGCGATGCCTGCATATATAAAAGATTTTGATGATGAGGTAACTGCACTTTTAATTGAAACAAGAGCTACAAGTGATGAACAACTAAATATTCAAATAACTCAAATTGAAGAGTTATTAAAAGAGTTTAGTGTAGTAAGAGACATATATTTTACAAAAGATGAGTATGAATACAATCTTTACTGGAAAATAAGAAAAGGATTATTTCCAGCTGTGGGAGCTGTAAGAGTTACAGGAACAACTGTAATTATTGAAGATGTTGCATATCCAATAGAATCTCTTGCAGAGGCAACTTTAGAGTTACAATCATTATTTCAAAAATATGGATATAGTGAAGCTTTAATCTTTGGTCATGCCCTAGAAGGAAACTTCCACTTTGTATTTACACAAGATTTCTCTGATCCAAAAGAGGTAAAAAGATATGATGACCTTATGAATGAGGTTGTAAATTCTGTTGCTGTTAAATATGAAGGAAGCTTAAAAGCAGAGCATGGAACAGGTAGAAATATGGCAGCATTTATAGAAGTTGAGTGGGGACATGATGCTTATATAATGATGAAAAAAATCAAATCTCTATTTGACCCAAAAGGTTTATTAAATCCAGGTGTAATTATAAACGATGATAAAGAAGCTCATCTTAAAAATCTAAAAACAATGCCAGCAACTAATGAAATTGTTGATAAATGTATTGAGTGTGGATTCTGTGAGCCTACTTGCCCATCAAATGAATTAACTCTAACACCAAGACAAAGAATTGTAATTAATAGAGAAATATCAAGATTAGAGTCTATTGGTGATTATAAAGAGGCTAAAGAGTATAGAGATTTATACCAATATGATGGAATTGAAACATGTGCAACATGTAGCTTATGTTCAACAGCATGTCCAGTTAAAATTGATACTGGAAATTTAACAAAACATTTAAGAGCTGAACAATTAACATCTAAATCAAAATCTATGGCAAGTTTTGTTGCTAATAACTTCTCAACAACATTAAATGGCGTTAGATTTGGTCTTTCAAGTGCAAATTTCGTGCACAAAGTTTTAGGAACTTCAAATATGGAAAAACTAACTAAAACAATGAGAGATTTAAGTAAAAACTCTATTCCTAAATGGAGTGCAGTTATGCCTAAAGCTATAAATATAAATCTTAATTTTGAACAAAAAGTAAGTGATAAAAAAGTAGTTTATTTCCCTTCTTGTATAAATAGAAGTATGGGATTAAACGATGTTTCAAAAGAGGAAAAACAACTATTTGATACAACAGTTGAACTTTTATTAAAAGCTGGTTACCAAATAATATTCCCTGAAAATTTATCAAACTTATGTTGTGGTATGCCATTTTCTTCAAAAGGTTTTAACGAAGCATCTAGTACAAAATCTTCACAATTAGAACTTGCTCTTTTAAATGCTAGTGAATTTGGAGAATATCCAATTTTATGTGATACAAGTCCATGTACTAAAAAAATGATGGAAAGTTTTTCTCATAAACTTGATATTTATGAACCAATAGAATTTGCTTTAATATTTTTGACAGAAGATTTAGAATTTACAGCAATTAACGAACCAATTACAATCCATACAACTTGTAGTTCAAGAAAAATGGGATTAGAAGATAAATTCAAAACTTTAGCAAAATTATGTTCTACAAATGTAATCATTCCAGCGGATGTAAAATGTTGTGGATTTGCGGGTGATAGAGGATTTAATTTTCCAGAGTTAAATAAATCAGCACTTAGAAACCTAAAAGAACAAACAGCAGGTGCTAAAATGGCATTTTCAACTTCTAAAACTTGTGAAATTGGATTAAGTGATGAATCTGGACTAGATTATAACTCAATTTTTTATCTAATAAATAAGGTTACAAAACCTAAAAAACAATAATCCTAATAGCATGAAAACAGATATTTACTATTTTTTTGGTAGAATATCTGTTTTATGAAAGAAGGAAATAAAATGCATAAACTTTTTTTAGCACTACTTATAAGTACAGGAATATCGTTTGCTGAGATGACAAATGGTATAGCTCTAACTGTAAATGATGAACCAATTACACTTTTCGATATTGAAAAAACAATGAATGAAAATAAAATTACTAGAAATCAAGCTGCTGCAATGTTAATCGACAAAGCTTTATATGAACAAGCCGTAGCTCAAAATTTTATTGGTGCAGACGTTTTTGAAATCAATGATTATATAGAAAAATTAGCAAGTTCAAATGGTATGGATTTATACACTTTTAAGAGTGTTATAAAACAAAAATATGGAAACTATGAAACTTTTGAAAATGAAGCAAAAGATGCGGTAATCAGACAAAAATTGATTAAAAAAATAGTAAAAGGTCAATTAGCAGTTGCAACTCAAGAAGACATGGAATTGTATTACGAAAAAAATAAAGATCAATTCTCAACTTCTAAGTTTTATGATGTAGTTCAATATGCTTCATCAAATAAAGCTTCTTTAATGGGTGCAATTAATAATCCGATGGTAATTGCTGAGGATGTACAAAAAACATCCCTAAAATTAAGTGCAGATAATTTACAACCACAGTTACAATTTTTGTTAAATGATGCAAAAATAAATAGTTTTACTCCAGTATTTTCAGCTAATAAACAATTTATTTCTTTGTTAGTAGTTAAAAAAGAGGGTACAACTGCTCTTGGATTTGAAACAGTAAAAGCAAAAATATTCAATGATATTATGATGAATAGAGAGAAAAAATATCTAAAAGATTATTTTGAAAAACAAAAATTAACAGCTGATATAAAAATAGTTAGATAAAGGAATTGAATGTCAAGTATGTTTGAAGTAATTATTGGTTTAGAAGTTCACGTACAATTAAACACTAATAGTAAATTATTTTGCTCATGTGCTACAAGTTTTGGAGAAGAACCAAATACAAATGTTTGTCCAACATGTTTAGGATTACCAGGTGCATTACCAGTATTAAACAAAGAGGCTGTTCATAAAGCAATTATGCTTGGAACTGCTCTAAAAGCTCAAATAAATCAAAAATCAGTATTTAACAGAAAAAACTATTTTTACCCAGATTTACCAAATGGTTATCAAATTTCTCAATTTGAAGTTCCTGTGGTTGGTCTTGGAGAATTAACAATAGATTTCCCAGATGGAAGACAAAAAACTATTGGAGTTACTCGTGCTCACTTAGAAAATGATGCAGGTAAAAATATCCATGCAGGTAATGAGTCTCAAGTGGATTTAAACAGAGCAGGAACACCATTACTTGAAATTGTTTCTGAACCTGATATGAGAAGTGCAGAAGAAGCTGTTTTATATTTAAAAAAACTTCACTCTATAGTTAGATATTTAGGTATTAGTGATGCTAATATGCAAGAGGGTTCTTTTAGATGTGACGTAAATGTATCTATTAGACCAAAAGGTGACACAAATCTTTATACAAGATGTGAAATCAAAAATATGAACTCTTTTAAATTTATTGAAAAAGCTATTGCTTATGAAGTAAATAGACATATTGAAGCGTGGGAAGATGGTATTCATTCAACGGAAATAGTTCAAGAAACAAGACTTTTTGATCCAGAAAAAGGTGAGACAAGAAGCATGAGAGGGAAAGAAGATGCTGCTGATTATAGATACTTTCCAGATCCAGACCTTTTACCTCTTATTATTACTAATGAAATGATGGAAAAATATTCTTTAATTCCAGAACTTCCTGATGAGAAAAAAGCAAGATTTGTAAATGAATTTGGTTTAAAAGCATATGATGCTTCAGTTATTACAGCATCTCTTGAAATGGCCAAATATTTTGATGAGATGATGGAAGAGGGAATTAACGGTAAGAATGCAACAACATGGTTAACTGTTGAATTACTAGGAAGATTAAAAGAGGGTGTTTCAATTGAAGATTCTCCTGTAAGTTCTAAAACTTTAGCTGCTATTGTAAAAAGAATTGAAGATAATACTATCTCTGGAAAAGCAGCAAAAGAAGTTCTTGATTACCTAATGGAAAATGAATCTGATGTTGATAGTGTAATTGAAAAATTAGGACTTAAACAAGTTTCAGATGATGGAGCATTATTGGCTATTATAGATGCTATATTAGCTGCAAATGCTGACAAAGTTGCAGAATATAGAAGTGGTAAGGATAAACTATTTGGATTCTTTGTAGGACAAACTATGAAAGAATCTAAAGGTAGTGCAAACCCAAATAGGGTAAATGACTTACTAAAAGAAAGATTAGCCTAGATGAGTGGCTCAATTGCTGTAATTGGTGCAGGAAAATGGGGACAGGCTCTTCATTTTGCATTAAGTCAAAAACAAGAAGTATTTATAACATCAAGAACACCAAAAGTTATAAATAATTTTGTTGATTTAAAAACAGCAATGGCTTGTGAATACTTGGTTATAGCAATACCTGCACAAGAAATAAGAGCTTGGTTAAAAGAAAATTTTATTTTTAATGGACAAAAAATTCTTGTTGCATCAAAAGGAATTGAAGCATCAAGTGGAAAATTTCTAAATGAAATTTATGCGGATTTTGTTCCAGAAAATAATATAGGTTTTATATCTGGACCATCATTTGCTGCTGAAGTAATACAAGGTTTACCTTGCGCATTAGTAATAAATTCTAGCTCAAAAAATCTTTATGATAAATTTTCTTCATTTTTTCCAGATTTTATAAAAGCATACTATAGTGAAGATGTAATAGGTGCTGAAGTAGCAGGAGCTTATAAAAATGTTCTAGCTATTGCAAGTGGAATATGTGAGGGATTATATCTTGGTAAAAATGCACAAGCATCTTTAATTGCTAGAGGTTTAGTTGAAATGGAAAGATTTGGAAACTATTTTGGTGCAAAAACATCATCTTTCTTAGGATTAAGTGGAGCAGGAGATCTGTTTTTAACTGCAAATTCTACAATGAGTAGAAACTATAGAGTTGGTCTAGGATTAGCTCTTAATAAAGATTTAAATGAAATATTAAAAGATTTAGGAGAAGTTGCTGAAGGTATAAAAACAGCCGATGCAATATATAAATTATCGCTTGAACATGGAATTTATACACCAATTGCTAATGAAGTTAAACTAATATTAGATGGTAAGAATCCAAAAGATAGTTTAAGAGATTTGTTAAAACATTAATCATTTTATTTAATTGATAAATTTACAGGATAAATATGAAAGCTTTTTTAGTAGAAAAAATTGGAGAAAATGAGTTTATTTCTCGAGTACAAGATGTGAGCACACCAAAATGTGCAGAAAATGAAATCGTTATAAAAGTAACTTACTCTTCTTTAAATTATAAAGATGCATTAAGTTCTGTTGGAAACCCAGGTGTTACAAGAAATTTTCCTCATATCACAGGAATTGATGTGGCAGGAACAGTATATGAATCTACTTCACCAATATTTAAAGTTGGAGAAAGAGTTCTTGTAACTGGTTATGATATGGGTATGAATACAAATGGTGGTCATGCACAATTTGTAAAAGTTCCAGCATCTTGGGTTGCAAGAATTCCTGATTCAATTTCAGATAAAGAAATTATGACTTTTGGTACTGCTGGATTAACTGCTGCTTTAAGTATCAATGAATTAATAGAAAATGGTATAAAACCAGAAAGTGGAGAGATTCTTGTAACTGGATCAACAGGGGGAGTGGGATCAATTGCCGTTGCTATATTAAGTAAACTAGGATATAGCATAACTGCCATTTCTGGTAAAAAAGAGAGAATTAATTTTTTAAAAGAGATTGGAGCAAATGAAATCATTTTAAGAGATGAATTTGAAGCTGAAAGCAAGAAGCCTTTATTAAGTGAAAAATACGCTGGAGTAATAGATACCGTTGGAGGGAAAATACTTGCTAATGCTCTTAAACAAGTAAAATATGATGGTGTAGTTACATGTTGTGGATTAATATCATCACATGAATTAAATACTAACGTATTTCCTTTTATATTAAGAGGTGTTAGGCTAATTGGAATTGATTCTGTTGAATGTAAATTAGAAAAGAAACAAGCAGCGTGGGAAAAATTAGCTAGTAGATGGAAAATAAATAGTTTAAATACTATAATTAATGAAATTACTTTAGATGAAATAAAAACAGCCTATGAACATCTATTATCAGGTGAAGCAGTAGGAAGATTCGTTGTTAAAATAAAAGAAGAGTAAGAAGTTAAAACTTACTCTACTTCTATCTCACCTTTTTCTACTTGTAAACTATATTCTGTATTTCTTCCTAACTGTAAAACTTTTGCTTGCTCTACCCATTGATTTTCTCTTGCAACTCTAGGAAGTAACAAAAATTCTTCAATCCACTCACAATTTTTTGTTGACCATTTTGATATTTGGTCAAAATGATAAATACCTAAATTATTAAGATCAGCTTCAATTTTATTAGTAATGCCTTTAATCTTTATTAAACAATCTTTTCCTGTAATATTAGGTGATGTAAGAATTAAAGGTTTAGAATCAATAGCCGAATTCTTTTTAAATATTGGATTAATAGCATGTTTTACTTTTTCATTTTTTGAATCATCTAGCCTGTTATCATATCCAACAGGCTTGATTGAAGGGAAACTATTTCTCCCTATTATATATCCTATAATAAGCCCTAAAAGACCCGCTATTATAAGATTAAAAACTATTAATGAAGCAACCTCAAACATACTAAACTATTCTCCTTTTATTTTAAATTCTACTCTTCTGTTTATTTCTGATAAACCATTTTCATCATCTTTTGCAATTGGAAAATCTTCTCCATATCCAACGGCTGTCAATCTATCTTTATTAATTCCCATAGATACTAAAGATTCTTTTACACTATTTGCTCTATCTTGAGAGATTTGTTTGTTTAAGGCGTTATCACCTCTTGAATCTGTATGTCCCCCAATTTCAATTTTTACTTGATTATACTCTTGAAGAATTTTTGATATTTCTATTAATGTAGCTTGTGAATTTACAGTAATAGTAGAACTTCTTCTTTCAAAAGAAATTTTATTTGAAGCCACTAACTCATTAATCTTTGCTTGGATATCATTTAGTGAAAGAGATTTATTATTTTCTGGTTTAAGCTCTGGTTTTAACTCTTCTTTTACAATCAAAATAGGTTCAGGAACTTTTACATCTTTTATTAATTTAAGACTAGATTTTAAAATAGTATTCTCTAATAATACACTATGAGTTGAATCTTTTAAAGCTCCCGTTAAAAAAACTTCATTGTTTTTAACAATAATGCTTGAATTATCTTCAAAAAACTCTTTAAATGCTGGTATTAATATGGCTATTTTTGATATCAAATTTTGATCTGCAACTATATTTTCATCATAAGAATATACGCCATCTCTATTTATATTTAAAATATTAAAAATTACTTTGTTCTCTTCTGGACTTGCAAAAACACCATCCATTACAATTAAACCATCTTTTTTATATAAAGAAATAGAGACTGGTTTTGAATCTTTTTTTTCTACCGTTGAAGAAGTAAATGTATTAGTGATTTTATTTAATGTCCCTTCATTAGCTTGCTTATTTTCAGTTTTTTTCAATTGCGATGCAGTAGAAGAATTATTTGATGAGTGTGACTCATAATCAAAACTAAAAACTGAATAAATAATAAAACAAATAAATAAAAGTACTAAAAAAGTTAATTTTTTAACTATTGACATTAATATCCCTTTCCTACTAGTTACATATATTATATCCATTGATTGCTGACTATTAATTTAAACTTAAGACATTTATTCTTAATTGACTAAATAGATTTCTAGCTTATTATTTTAAATTAATTTAAAAATTTAATTTATTTGTTATAATTACGAAAATTTATTAGAGAGATTTAAATGCAACACATTATTAATTCTGCGCAAACTTGCCTTGATTGTAAAAAACCAAAATGCCAAACTGGATGTCCTGTTAAAACACCAATTGCCGAAATGATTAGACTTTTTTTAAGTGGAAATATAAAAGAAGCTGGAGAAAAAGTTTTTAATAATAACCCATTATCTATTATTTGTTCCCTTGTTTGTCCACATGAAAAGCATTGTGAAGGGCATTGTGTATTAAACAAAAAATATACTCCTGTAAATGTTGGTGGAATTGAAAATTATATATCGACTTATTATATGAATTATAGAGAGTTTGAAAAACCAGAATTTAATGGAAGAAATTTAGCGATTATTGGTTCAGGACCTGCTGGAATCTCTTTAGCTATGATGATGGCATTAAAAGGTTATAGTGTTACTATGTATGAAGGAAATGATAAAATCGGCGGAGTTTTAAGATATGGAATTCCTGATTTTAGACTTGATAAAACTATAATTGATAAAATCGAACAAAATCTATTAAAACTTGGTGTAAAAATTAGAAAAAATATAATGATTGGAAAAAATATCACCCTTGATGATTTACAAAGAGATGGTTTTGATGCTATATTTATTGGAACTGGTGTTTGGGCTCCCAAAAAACTTGGTATCAAAGGTGAAAGTTTAGGGAATGTTCATTTTGCTATTGATTATTTAAAAACACCAAGAGCATATGATTTAGGTAAAAAAGTTGTTGTGGTTGGTGCTGGAAATGTTGCTATGGATGTTGCTAGAACTGCCATAAGAAATGGTGCAAGGGATGTTCAAGTGATGTATAGAAAAGGTGAAGAAAGTATGCCAGCTGAAAAAATAGAAATAGAACATGCAAAAATTGATGGTGTAAAATTCAATCTATTTAAATCTCCTTTAGAATTTACAAGTGAAGGCATAAAATTTGAATATACAAATCCAGAAGAACAAACAGGCTTTGGATTTGAACCAGCTGATACTATTTTAGTAGCGATTAGCCAAACAGCAAGAGATTTAATCGTAAAAAATAATACAGGTCTTAGTCTTGGGGATAATGGTCTATTACAAAGTGATGAAAATGGTGTTACAACAAGAAGTGGTGTTTTTGCATCTGGAGATGTGGTTACAGGTGCCAGAACTGTAGTCGAAGCTGTTGCATTTTCAAAAAGAGTCGCTGTTTCTATAGAAGAGTATATAAATACTCTACCACCAAAAGTACAAGTTTCTTAAAAATATAAAAGAGGTTTTCTCTTTTATATCTTCTTCCACCATTTATGTGTCTCTATCTTTTCTAAAATAGGAATTGTTTTTCCCATAATTGGGTATCTAATATCAATATTTTTTTCTTTTGCTAGTAAATCTATCTTTTCAAATGGCTCATACCATGCATGAAGTGATAAATCAAAAGTTCCATTATGAATTGGAAATAAAACCTCTCCTTTTAAGTCAATATGAGCTTGAATACTTTGATGTGGCATCATATGTATTTCACTCCATTTTTCATTGTAAGCACCAACTTCTAAAAACGTCATATCAAATGGACCATATTTATCTCCAATTTTTTTAAAGCCATTAAAATATCCACTATCTGCACCAAAAAATAGCGTTGCTGAAGAAGATTTTATAACCCATGATGACCAAAGTGTTTTATCTCTATCTAATAAGGTTCTTCCTGAAAAGTGTTGAGCTGGAGTACAAATAAACTCTAAATTATCAACTTTTATATTTTCCCACCAATTTAACTCAACTATTTTATTTTTAGGAATACCAAATTTTATAAGATGTTTTGATACTCCTAAAGTTGTATAAAAAGTTTTAACTTTATGATTTAATTGTTTCACGCTTTTTTTATCCAAGTGATCATAATGATCATGAGATATTATTACTGCTTTTATTTTTGGTAACTCTTCAATATCTATAGGATTATCATGAAATCTTTTTGGACCCATAAAACAAAATGGAGAAGCACGATTTGAAAAAACTGGATCAGTTAAAATAAACTCATTTTCAAGTTTAAAAAGAAGAGTTGAGTGCCCAAATCGGATTACAGAGTTATTTTCTAAAGAGAGTAAATCCTCTTTTTTTAGATAATTTACTGGTATTTCATGTTTGAATTTTGGTTTTGACTCTTTTGATTTATTTTTTATCATATGACAAATCAATGGTACAACTTGTTTTAGATGAGTTTTGTATTCTATTTCGCTATTTTTGTATATCATAATTTTGTTTTCCTTTTTATATTTCGATAAGTATCAAACTATATAAACAAAAAATTTTATTTTAATTCAATAAAATCTTTAATTTGTTCTAATGTCTCTTTATTTATATTTGCAATTAAAAATTTTCCATTTTTTGTTGTAGTTATTAAGTTGGCATTTGATAACTCTTTTAGATGATGAGAAATTGTGGGTGCTCCAATTTTTATACAAGTTAATATATCTGAAATAGAGCAATCACACTTTTGTTCATAATCAACATTTTCCTGCTTTGCAATCTCTTTATATATCTCTAATCTATTTTCGTTTGATAATGCTTTAAATATTTTTGCTAACTCTTTTGAATTCATATATATAACCTTATATAGTTTGATACTTATCGAATTGTAATAAAATAAATTTTAATTGTCAAGCAATATTATTGCCATTGATTAATATCAATGTATCATACTCTTTAAATTCATATAATTCTCAAAATTTTTAAAGGATTATAAAAATGAGTATGTTTTGTTATCAATGTGAAATGAGTCAAAAAGGTGGTTGTGGAAGTACAGGAGCAGTTGTAGGAACTTGTGGAAAAGATGAAAATTTATCAAGGCTTCAAGATATTATGATATTTGGATTATAAGGTTTAAGTGCTTATAGAGAGCACTTAAATAGTTTCAAACCAGAACTTACAAAAGAGATAGATGATGTTATGAGTGAAACACTTTATTTTACTCTTACAAATGTAAACTTCAATTTTAATGATCATATCAATCAATTAATGAAAATTGGAAGTGCAGGGGTTAAAGTAATGTCTCACTTATCTGAAACTCACACTAATAAATTTGGTATTCCAACGCCAGTTGTTGTTCCTCAAAATAAAGTAGAAGGGAAAGCTATTTTAGTTTCTGGACATGATTTAGATTTCTTTGAAAAATTATTGATTGCTACACAAGATAAAGGAATAAATATTTATACTCACTCAGAGATGTTACCAGCTCATGGTTATCCAGAGTTAAGAAAATATCCTCACTTAAAAGGAAATGTTGGAAAAGCATGGTTTGACCAAGCAAAACTAATGGAAAAATTCCCTGGAACTTTTGTAGTAAATACAAACTGTATAGTTCCTCCTAAAAAAGATTGTGGATATTTAGATAGATTATTTACATATAAAATTGTGGGTGTTGAAGGTTCAACACCAATCGTTGATGATAATTTTGATGCACTAATCAAAAGAACTTTAGAGTGTGAAGATGCAAATGGAGTTGATTTCAATGAAACTACAACTTTAACAACTGGTCACCACTACAAAACAGTTTTAACACTTGCTCCTCAAATCTTAAAAGCTTTAGAAGAAGGAAAAATCAAACAATTCTTTGTAGTTGCTGGTTGTGATGCTCCAGGACGTGGTGGAGAGTATTATAGAGAATTAACTTCATCTTTACCAAAAGATTGTGTGATTATCACTTCATCTTGTGGAAAATTTAGATTCAATGATATTGATTTTGGAGAAATCGAAGGAACAGGAATCCCTAGATATTTAGATTTAGGTCAATGTAATGATAGTAATGGTGCAGTTGAAATCGCTAAAGCTTTAAGTGGAGCATTAAACACACCAATCAATGATTTACCAGTATCTATTGTATTATCATGGATGGAGCAAAAAGCTGTAATTATTTTACTAGCACTATTCTCTTTAGGTGTAAAAAATATCTACCTTGGACCAAAACCACCACAATTTGTAAATGAAGATATTTTCAATTTCCTTGCTGAAAACTTCAACTTAACACTTACAACAAATGTAAAAGATGATTTAGAAAAACTACTAATCGCTTAAAAATAAAGGAGAAAATCTCCTTTATTTAATCCAATCTTTGTATGGATGTTTCATAAGATTTGAATTGAAATATCTCTCATCATGGCTTACTTCTTCTTTTATCCATATTGGAAGATTTATCTTTTCATCTTCACTAGAAAGCTCAACTTCTGCCACAACTAAACCATCATTATCCCCATAAAAAACATCAACTTCCCAAGTGTGATTTTCATAGTTTATAATATATCTAGTCTTATCAATCACAGGCTTTTTACAAAGTTTTTCTATCATCTCATTTGCTTCATTAAGTGGAATCTCATACTCAAATTCAAGTCTAGCAATTCCGCTATTTGAGCCTTTTATAGTTAGATATGCTTTGTCATTTTTAGTTCGCACTCTTACAACTGAATTTTTATCTGTAGATAAATAACCTTGTTTTATTCTAATGCCATTTTCTAAAGGGCTGATTTTTTCTAAATCAATAAGATATTTTCTCTCTATTTCTAGTGCCATTTTTGCTCTTTTTTGTTTTTGTAATTTTAGCTAAAAAGTTTGTTTTTAAAATAATATTTTAATTATTTATTGACACAATTATTAACTTATGTTAATATTTTATCAACTTAAAAAACATCTTTATTTTATGGGAGTGATTACCCAGAAAATTACACTAAAAAGCAAAAGATATACTATCTTACTTTTAAAAATTATTCATATTGATGATTATACTTATTGATATATCCATATCAATATGATTTAACTTTGATAAAATTTTGATTACTAAATTAATTAAATCTTGCATATTTTTCATTTTATTCCTTGAAAAATTGGACAACAAGATATTCTTGTTGTTTTTTGATTTAACAATTAAACAAAAAATTTATGATTAATAAAGAAGATATCAGATAGTATTTTATTCGCCAAAACAAAAGCATCTGTTATCGGTTTTTTATTAAATCGGTAACTTTTGTTTAATTATCACCTAAACATTAAATTTTTTATTATGTGGCGTTTTAAAACTTCAACACATAATTCTAGAAGTCATCGAAATCTATACTTCCCTTACTATAATTCACAACATTTCCTTCAAAGAAATTCGTTCTTTGGTCGTTAAATGAAGCATATCCATCTACCCATGGAATAGGGTGTTTTACATTGTATTCTGCTTTATATCCAACAGCTTCTAATCTTTTGTCTGCTAGATATTGGATATATTGCTTGATAATAGCGTCTGTAAACCCTAGAATTTGTCCTTGAGTAATATATGACCCCCAAGATGATTCAAGCTCTACAGCCTTTCTAAACATTCCTCTTACAGTCTCTTCAAGTTCAGCTGTAAAAAGTTCAGGTCTCTCTTTTCTTACACTATTAATCATGTTTTGGAAAAGTAATAAGTGTGTTACTTCATCTCTTTGTATGAATCTAATCATTTGTGAGCTTCCAAGCATTTTTCCTGATTTTCCAAGGGCATACATAGCTGCAAATCCAGCATAAAAATATAGACCTTCTAAAATCTGATTTGCAAAAAGTGCTAATACGATTTTCTCATCTGTGATTTCACCTGAAAGATTTTTGTAAACTTCTGCAATATAGTTGTTTTTTTCTCTAAGTTTTATATCATTTTTCCACATATCGTAGATTTGATCTGTATTATCAGATATTGACTCAACCATAACTGCGTATGATTTAGAGTGATTTGCTTCTTCATAAGATTGTCTTGATAAACAAGCATTTATTTCAGGAGCAGTGATATATGGATTTATATTATCCATTAGGTTATTTGTTTGTAACGAATCCATAAAAATAAGTTGAGATAAAACCAAGTCATACATTCTTTTTTCAGCAGGTGTTAAAAACTTATAATCTTTTGCATCACCTGTCATTTGAACTTCTTTTGGGAACCATGTATTTGCTTCCATTGTATCCCAAAGATTTAAAGCCCATTGATACTTCATTTTAGTAAAATTGATCATTCCATCACTATTTCCACCAAAAATTCTTCTATCGTTTAGGCTCTCTTTTGAGTCTGGATTATATATGGTTTTTCTTTCCATTTGGAAGTCCTTTGCTTTTTTCTAAGATTTTATTGTATTAATTGGATTGTTTGTATTAAAAGAATGTAAGGTTATCTTATTGACAACCACTACACTCCATAGATCTATCTTCAACATCATTTTTTGCTTCTGGAGATTGGCTTCTTAAATAATATGTTGATTTAAGTCCTAATTTCCAAGCTAAAGTATAAATCTCATGTAAATATTTTCCACTTGCTTTATCTAAGCTCATAAAAATATTTGTAGATTGACCTTGGTCTATCCATTTTTGTCTAATTGCAGCTGCTTTGATAATTTGTAATTGATCAATTTCAAATGCAGGTGTATAATATTGCCAAGTTTCAGGAGATAGTTTTGGAACAACAACAGGAATAAGTCCTGATAAGTTCTCTTCAAACCATTTTCTTTTATAAACAGGCTCTATTGCTTGTGTAGTTCCTACTAAAATAGAGATAGATGAAGTTGGAGCAACAGCCATTAAGTAACCATTTCTCATTCCATCTTTTTTTACTTTTTCTCTTAAAACATCCCAATCATAAGAAGCATCAAATAAATCTTTATCAACAAGGGCATTTACAGCCTGTGGAGCGTGGTCATGAGGCATAATTCCTTGTGACCATTTTGAACCTTCAAAAGTCGGATAAATACCTTTTTCTATTGCTAAATTTGAACTTGATTTAATTGCATTATATGAAATTGCTTCCATAATTTGGTCTATCTTTTTGAAGTGTTCATTTGAGCCCCAAGATAATTTATATTCAGCTAACATCTCTGCTTCGCCCATAACACCAAGACCTATACTTCTTGATTTTAAGTTTGTAGCTTTTACTTTTCTAAGTGGATAGAAATTTAAATCAATAACATTATCAAGCATTCTAATAGCTATTGGAGTTACTCTTTCAATATCTTCTTTTGTGTTGATTCTTGATAGATTTATAGATGCTAAGTTACAAACAGCTGTATCTCCATCAATTTTCTCTTTTTCAACGATAAATACTTTTTTACCATTTATACTATCAAGTGCAGAAACTTTGTTTGCTTTTTTAGTGATTCCACCATCAACAACAACTAATTCTTCTTCTTCATAAGTTTCAATTGAACCATCAAAAAACTCTAATTTGATTTTATAGTGGTTTGGTTTAGTATTTTGGAAAATCTCTGTACAAAGATTTGAACTTCTAATATGACCAACATGAGAGTTTGGATTTGCTCTATTTGCTGTATCTTTGAAACAAAGGAATGGTGAACCTGATTCAAAATATGAAGTTAAAACTTTCTTCCATAAATCTTTTGCTTTCATAGTATTTTTTGTAATAGTTTCATCTTCTTCATAAGCTATATATTTTGCTTTAAACTCATCACCATAAAGCTCTGTTAAATCTTTTACTTCATAAGGATCAAATAAAGTCCAATAAGAATCCTCTAAAACTCTCTCCATAAATAGATCTGTTATCCATAAAGCAGGGAACAGATCATGTGCTCTTCTTCTTTCTTCACCAGAATTTTTCTTTAAGTCAATAAAATCAACTATATCCATATGCCAAGGCTCAAGATAAACAGCAATTGCACCTTTTCTAGTTCCTAATTGATCAACTGCAAGTGCTATATCGTTTGTGATTTTTAAAAATGGAACTGTCCCACCTGCTGCACTTTTGTGGTTATCAATAACTCCACCTAAAGCTCTAATTTGGTTCCAATCCCAACCGATTCCACCACCAAATTTACTTAATAGTGCCATTTCTTTGTAACCATCAAAAATTCCCTCGATATTATCTGGAGAACTTCCAATATAACAAGAAGATAATTGGTGTCTATTTGTTCTTGCATTTGATAGTGTAGGAGTTGCTAGCATTACTTCAAATTTAGAGATTACATCATAAAACTCTTTTGCACATTGTTGTTTATTTTTTTCATCTTGAGCTAGGAACATAGCAATTGCCATAAACATATGTTGTGGTAATTCTATTGGTTGAGCTTGATTATTTTTTAATAAATATCTGTCATATAAAGTTTTAATTCCTAAATAGTTGAATAAAAAATCTCTTGAAGAATCAATATAGTTATTTAAGTCATCTAGATCATAACCTTCACCTAAATTTGGCAATAATCTTCCAGCTTCTTTTCCGTATTTTAAATAATCTTTTAAATGACAATAAGGCTCACCTTTGATTCCATGAGTTGCTTTTCCAACTCTGTGATATAAATCAAAAACAAATAATCTAGCTGCTACAAATGTCCAATTTGGAACATCAATATCAATTTTTTCAACTGCTGTTTTAATAAGTGCGTCTTGAATATCAGATGAACTCATACCATCAATGAACTTGATTTGTGCATCAAGTTCTAATTCACTTTGACTTACACCATCTAAATTCGCAGTTGCATCAATAGTCATTTTTTGGATTTTAGTAATATCTAAAATCTCTTTTCGACCATTTCTTTTTTGAATCATTATTGCCATATTTTTACCTTGCGATTAATATTTTATATTATTTTTTAAATACTCTATCAAAAATTTTATCTACATTTTTCGTATAATATTCGTAGTTAAAACACTCTCTAATTTGCTCTTCACTTAGTTTGCTTCTTAATTCATCATCAGCTAAAAGATATTGAAGATATAAAGACTCACCTTTTTCATTTGTAGTTGATTTTCCTTGTTGAATTTCTTGCCATACTTTCATAGCATTTCTTTGGATGATTCTATATGCATCTTCTCTACTTACACCTT
>ERZ724518.340-NODE-340-length-19372-cov-17.598592_pt1 | contig 19372 bp, 18 predicted proteins | sample MGYA00376051_ERZ724518 | MGnify/ENA primary metagenome ERZ724518 (study PRJEB28724, sample SAMN07190885) | wastewater metagenome | isolation source: influent of sewage treatment plant in Hong Hong | place: Hong Kong | collected 2016-03-17 ... | reverse complement strand
AAGATGCTTATGCTATGTGGAATAAACTAAATAAATCACTTATTGGTTATGATGCAGATGCTTGTACAAGTTGTGGTGAGTGTATTTCAGCTTGTCCAGTTGGTGCATTAGTATCTTCAGATTTCCAATACAAATCAAATGCTTGGGAACTTAAAAAAATACCAGCTGCTAATCCACACTCAAGTGATTGTGCATTTATGTATTATGAAATTAAACATGAATCAATTGATAAACATGCAACTAAAAAAATCTACAGAGTTACAAATGAGCCACACTATTCAACATTGAATGGTGCAGGAAGATTTGCATATGATTTTGAAAATAAAGTTCAATCAAAAAATATTGAAGCTTTCAAAAAAGCTGTTAATGCTTTTAAAGAAGCAAAAAATATTAAATTTAATTCATATATTACAAATGAAGAAGCTCTAATTTTACAAAAAATTGCAAATTCTACAGGTGCTAAACTTGTAAATGAAGACGCAAGAAGATATCAAGAGTTTTTAAATAATTATTCTAAAACTTCTGGAAAGTCACTTTACTCTTCAAAACTTGCAGATGTGCATAATTCAAACTTTGTAATTTCTGTTGGAAGTTATTTAAAATCTGATTTACCAAATGCAAGATATGCATTTAATAACTCAGTTGTAATGAATAAAGGTGCAGGATTATACTTCCACCCAATTGGTGACCCAGTTATGGAAAAAATTGGTAAAAAAGGTAAAACTACAGATTTTATTTATCATGCTCCTATGGCTGAAGAAGCAGTTTTATATTTTATTTTATATAAATTTGGGAAAGATTTACCAGTAGATATTCAAGCTTATATTGATTCATTAAAAGAGACAAGAGTTAAAACATTAACTGAAGTTGTGAAAGAAAATGTTGTTGAAATTGTAGTAGATGAAGCAACAGGTGAAGAAAAAGAGGTTAAAAAAGTTGTTTCTACAAATGTTACAAAAGAGATCTCTTATGAATATATCTCATTACTAGCTGAATTTGGAAAAGATGAAAGCTTTATTGATTTAATAGATGAGATGTTAGCTAAAAAAGATAGTTTCTCTTTAATGGTTGGAGAAGATTTAGTAACTCATCCAAATGCACAAAATCTTGCAAAACTTTGTGGATTAATTGATAGATGTACAGAGTTTAATGTTGTAATTATTCCATCTCAAACAAATACTTTAGGTGTAGCTCAGATTTGTACACTTTCAAATGAAGTTTCTGGATATAGTGTTGGTTATAACACAAAAGCTGATTTTGAATTATCTGCTTTAGGTGATGGAAATCTAGATATTCCAGCACTAAATCAACAAGAGGGAACTTTTACAAATATTGATAAAAAAGTAATTCCTACAAATGCAGCATTAGCATTTAATGGTTATACATTAAATGAAATTGCAAATGAAATTTTAAATGATGATGTTGAATATACTATTGAATACACTTCAAAATTACCATTAGAAAAAGGTTTCAAAGCAATAGAATTTGATGATTTACCAAATAGATTTGGAAATGATCAAGTTGAGTATAGAGGTTATGAATTAAGTTCAAATGACGTAGAAATTGATGATAGTTTAACTCAAACTACTACAGAAAAAATTGCGTTGAATGATGATGAAATTGTAATTTATAAAGCAAATCCAATTAATCAATTCAACGAATTCACAGCAATCTCACATGAATTTAAAGATGGCTTAGAAGATGGAATTTTCTTTTCAAAATCAGCTTTTGAAAAACTTGAATTAAATGAAGGTGATAAAGTAAAAGTTATTGCAAATAATCAAGAGTTAATATTAAATGCTTATGTGGATATTCAAATAGATGGAGATATCTCTTATGTATCAACATTTATGAAAAATAGCCCATCAAATCTTTTATTTAAAACTTATAGATTTAATAAAGCAAAAGTAGTAAAGGCATAGTATGGAAACAAGTATCATATTAGAAACAATAATAAAAGTTGTAGTTGTATTGTCAGTTTTTTCTGCATTAGCTGGATTTACAACTTATATTGAAAGAAAAGTTCTAGCATTTATGCAAAGAAGATTAGGACCTACAAATGTAGGACCTTACGGATTATTACAAATTGCAGCTGATGGTATAAAGCTTTTTACAAAAGAGGATTTTATTCCAGCAAATGCATGTAAGCCAATCTTTAAAATCGCTCCACTTATAACTGCAGCAACTGCATTTATTGCAATGTCAGCAGTTCCATTTTTACCAGAATTTGAAATGTTTGGATATACGGTTAGACCAATTATCAGTGATATTAATGTTGGTATTTTATTTGTAATGTCAGTTAGTGCAGTTGGTCTTTATGGACCACTTCTTGGCGGTATGAGTAGTGCTAATAAATGGGCATTACTTGGAGGTGCAAGAACTGCAATACAACTTTTATCTTATGAAGTTGTATCAGGGCTTTCTTTATTAGCACCTCTTATGATTGTTGGAAGTCTATCTTTAATTGATATAAATAATTATCAAGCAGGTGGAGTTTCAAATTGGATAATATGGTCTCAACCACTTGCATTTATATTATTTACAATTGCAGGATTTGCTGAGACAAATAGAACTCCATTTGACTTACTTGAGCATGAAGCTGAGTTAGTTGCAGGATATGCGACAGAATATTCAGGTATGAGATGGGGTATGTTTTTTATTGGAGAATATGCAAACCTTTTTACAATTTCTTTTTTAATCACTCTTGTTTTTTTAGGTGGATTTAATGATTTATGGTTTATTCCAGGTGGTTTAGCAATTGTTTTAAAAGTTATGGGTTTAATATTTATTTTCTTATGGACAAGAGCTTCTTGGCCACATATTAGACCTGATCAATTGATGTGGTTATGTTGGAAAATATTAATGCCACTTGCAGTACTAAATATTTTAGTTACTGGTTTTGTGATGATGTTTTAGGGAGTTATAATGGAACTAAAAGAGTTAAAAAATAGAAATGTATCTGATGGGTATGTAACAGTTCAAGAAGATAATTATCCAAAAACTTCATGGGATATGTTCAAACAAATATTATCAAGATCGGTAAAAGGTGAGCTTTTTGTTGGTATGAAAATTACTTTTGGAATAATGTATAGAGCTTTATTTAAAGGTGAAATGGCAACAGTACAATATCCAAAAGAAAAGTTACCAATAGGTCCAAGATATAGAGCAGTACATAAGTTACTTAGACTTTTAGAGTCAGGTGAAGAGAGATGTATTGGATGTGGGCTTTGTGAAAAGATTTGTATCGCAAATTGCATTAGAATGGAAACAAAAATTGATGAAAATTCAAGAAAAGCTGTAACTCAATATACAATAAACATGGGAAGATGTATTTTCTGTGGATATTGTGCAGAAGTTTGTCCTGAACTTGCAATTGTTCATGGTGGAAGATATGAAAACGTAAGTGAGCAAAGAGCCCATTTCTCACTTAAAGAAGATATTTTAACATCATCTAATGGTTTAGGTGCACAACTTGAATTTGAAGGTTATGGTTCAGTTTCATTTGATGCAGACAAAAAAATTAAAAAAACACCATTATCATACTAAGGAGTTTGAATGTTTGAAGAAGTAGCTTTTATAATATTTTCAATATTAACTATTAGTATGTTTAGTATTACAGTTTTAACAAATAATGCTTTATATGCTTTAAGTTCATTAGCAGCTGGAATGATTTTCATCTCTGCATTTTTCTTTTTATTAAATGCAGATTTTTTAGGAGCAGTTCAAGTTGTGGTTTATACAGGTGCAATTATGGCTTTATATGCATTTGGAATGATGTTCTTTGATTCATTGTCTGAAGTAAAAGAAAAAATAAAAAACCCAAGATTAGTATTTTTACTTTCAGGAATGGTAGCAGTTCTTGTCGTTGTAGTTTTAATTGCTCCAGTAATTGGACAAAATATTGAAGCAAATTATCCAATTCATCCAGAAGTAGGAAATTCAGTTGATGTTGGTGTTGTTTTATTTACAAAATACTTAATTGCCTTTGAACTTGCAGCTATTATGTTACTTGTTGCGATGATTGGTGGAATTGTTTTAGCAGGTAAAAAAATGAATGAATCATATTCTGAAATGAAAGAAGAAGAAATAGATGAAAAAATCAAACTTGAAGAAGCAGCACAAAAGGAGAACAAATGACTCTTAATGCTTATTTAATACTTTCAACAATTTTATTTTCAATAGGTTTAATAGGTGTAATTAGAAGAAAAAATGTATTAATGTTATTTTTCTCTACAGAAATCATGCTAAATGCAGTAAATATAGGATTTGCAGCTGTTTCAAAATTTCATGGAGACTTAACAGGTCAAATGTTTGCATTTTTTATAATTGCAGTTGCAGCAAGTGAAGTTGCAATTGGTCTTGGACTTTTAATTTTATGGTATAAAAGAACAGGGTCTATTAATCTTGATGACATTGCTGGAATGAGGGGGTAATCATGGAAAAATATATATACATTGCACTTTTTGCTCCACTTGTAGGTTCTTTAGTTGCAGCATTATTTTCAATGCAACCAAAAACTTTATTTACTGGATGGTTTACATCTTTTATGTTAGCTGTTTCTATGTATGCTTCATTGTATTTATTACATTATGTTTATACAACAGATACGATTATTCCAGTTATTTTATTTGATTGGATTGTAATTGGAAATTTAGATATTCCTTTTGGCTTTGTTGTTGATCATGTAAGTGTTGTAATGATGACAGTTGTTACAGTTGTTTCAACAATGGTACATATCCATTCTATTGGATATATGGATCATGATAAAGGATTTAATAGATATTTCTCTTACTTATCAGCTTTCGTATTTTCAATGTTAGTTTTAGTTATGTCTGACAATTTTGCTGTTTTATTTATAGGATGGGAAGGTGTTGGAGTTTGTTCATGGTTATTGATTGGTTTTTGGTATCACAAAGAATCAGCATCATGGGCAGCTAATGAAGCATTTATAATGAATAGAGTTGGAGATTTAGGTCTTTTACTTGGGATGTTCTTAATTTATTGGAATATTGGAAGTTTACAATATGATTTAGTATTTTCACAAATTTCTAAATTAGATAATGGACTTTTAGTTTGGATTGGAGCTTTATTATTTTTAGGAGCGATGGGTAAATCTGCACAATTTCCACTACATACGTGGCTTGCAGATGCGATGGAGGGACCAACTCCAGTTTCAGCGTTAATTCATGCTGCTACAATGGTAACAGCTGGGGTTTATTTAGTAATTAGATCAAATGAATTATATTCATTAATTCCAGAAGTAGGTTATGCAATAGCAGGACTTGGAGCATTTGTAGCGATATTTGCTGCTACTATGGCATTAGTAAATAATGATATGAAAAGAGTTATTGCATACTCTACATTATCACAGTTGGGATATATGTTTGTTGCTGCTGGTCTTGGAGCATATTGGGTTGCACTTTTCCATTTAGCGGCGCATGCTTTCTTTAAATCAGTATTATTCTTAGGTGCAGGAAATGTTATGCATGCTATGGATGATGAGCTTGATATTAGAAAAATGGGTGCTTTACACAATAAAATGAAGGCTACTTCAATTATTATGACTATAGCCTCTTTAGCACTTGCTGGTATTTTCCCACTTGCTGGTTTTTTCTCAAAAGATAAGATTTTAGAGGTTGCATTTAGTAATCATGCAATAATTTTATGGGCAGTTTTATGGATAACAGCTGGATTAACAGCATTTTATTCATTTAGACTTGTTATGAAAATATTCTTTGGAACACAAAACTATTCAGATGAAGAGTTCCATCCACATGAAGCTAAAAACTTTGTAATTGCTGCGATGATTCCACTTGCTATTTTAGCAGTAATTGCAGGTTGGTTTGAACACTCTTTTGTTGAATTTGTTACTAAAACACTTCCAACTTGGGAAGCACACAATTTAAGTCATTCAACTGAATGGATGCTAATTTTAGTTACAAGTGCTATTGCAATAGGCGGAGTTTTATTTGCAGTATTTAAGTATAAAAATGGAGGATTTAGTAAATCTTGGGAAGAGACAGCTATTTATAAGTTGTTGATTAATCAATATTATGTTCCAAAATTTTATGAAGTTTTTGTATCTAAACCATATTATGCAATTTGCGTTTGGACATGGAAAGTAATTGAAATTAAGTTAATAGATGCTTCTGTTGATGGAATTGCACACTTTATAAATAAACTTGGTGTAAAAGCTAGAACAATTCAATCTGGAAATTTATCATCATCATTAAAACTAATGGTATTAGGGTTAATCCTAGGATTAACTTTTGCATTAGTGTTATCAGTAATTTAAGGGGTTTAGATGGAAAATATTTTATCAATGCTGATATTTTTCCCAGCAGCAGCAGCAATAGTTGGATTTTTAATACATAAAGATTCAATGAGACAATTTGGAGTTGTTGTTACAGTTGTTGAATTTGTATTATCACTTTTACTTTGGTACTATTTTGACACTACAATTGCTGGTATGCAATTTGTACAAAGCTTACCATTAATTAGTTCTTATGGGATCAATTATACAGTAGGTGTAGATGGTGTTTCATTATTTTTAATAATAATGATTACGTTTATGACTATGATTGCTTTAATTGGATTAACTGAAAAAAAAGATGATAAAAATCTAATTATTACGATGTTATTCTTAGAAATGACAATGGTTGGAGTTTTTACATCTTTAGATTTAATGCTATTTTATGTTTTTTGGGAACTTACACTTATTCCAATGTTTTATATTATTGGATTTTGGGGAGCAGAAAAAAGATTTTATGCAGCAATTAAATTCTTTTTATATACATTTACAGGTTCATTAATAATGTTAATTGGTATCTTGTATTTTGGATATATTTATCAGCAAACAACGGGTGTTTGGAGTTTTAATGTATTAGATTGGTACAGTGTAATTCTACCTTTTGATGTTCAACTTTGGTTATTTATAGCATTCTTTATGGCATTTGCTGTAAAAGTACCAATGTTCCCATTCCATACTTGGCTACCATTAGCTCATGGTGAAGCACCTACTATAGGTTCTATTATTCTTGCAGCGGTGTTATTAAAGATGGAAACTTACGGTTTTATTAGATTCTCTCTTCCTTTATTCCCAGATGCAACTGTTTATTTTACAGGATTTATGGCTGTGTTAGGACTTATTGCAATTGTTTATACAGCTATGCTAGCTTATGCACAAGAAGATATGAAACAAATGATTGCTTACTCTTCTATTTCACATATGGGTGTTATTACTTTAGGGGTTTTTGCTCTTAATGTGGAGGGAGTAGCTGGAGCTGTTTATTTAATGATTGGGCATGGTGTAGTTTCAGGAGCATTATTTATGAGTGTTGGTGTTTTATATGATAGACGAAAAACTAAAATGATAAAAGAATTTGGTGGATTAGCTCATAATATGCCAATATTTGCATTGGTTTATGCAGTAGTATTAATGGCATCAGTTGGACTTCCATTAACAATAGGATTTATTGGTGAATTTTTATCATTACTAGGATTCTTTAAATATTCTCCTATTTTAACTTTAGTAGCTTCTTTAACAATTGTATTGAGTGTTATTTATATGTTATCTATGTATAAAAGAACATTTTTTGGTAATTTAACAAAACCTGAAAATAAAACAATGAAAGATATTTTTGGTAGAGAACTTGTGGCACTTGGTTCACTAGTTTTATTAATTATAGCATTGGGAATTTATCCAAAGATCATTTTAGATCCATTAAATACTTCTGTAACACAATTAACAAAAATGATGGAAGTAAAATCTGTTAATGAAGACAGCAAAGAAAAACTAAGAGCTTTAAATTCTATTGGGGAGGTTAAATAATGCTTGAGCCAATAAAAATAACTTTAGAAAGTTTAAATTTAGGAACAATTGCTCCTGTATCAATAGCAATTATAGGTGCTTTAGGAATTTTATTAACAGACATTTTTAATAAAAATAAAGATAAATCACTTTATGTAATTCTTGTAGTATTATTTTTAATTTTTGATTTATTCACACTGTTAGCATTTAATGGAGATTCAAGAGGTTTATTTGATTTAATGCTTGTTGATGGAATAGCTATTCTATCTCAATGTGTTATTATTGGCGGTTCAATCCTTTTTATTCTTCTTGGATTAGCAAAGTTAAGATTACAAGAGTTTAGATATGCGGAGTATTTTGCACTATATTTATTTGCAGTTGCAGGATTCCAGTTTATGGTAAGTTCTGACTCTTTAATTCTAATTTTTGTAGGACTTGAAACAGCATCTTTATCGATTTATACTATGATTGCTATGCATAATAGAATGGTTTCTATTGAAGCTGCTGTTAAGTATTTTACAATGGGTGCTTTAGCTGCTGCTTTTTTTGTATTTGGATCAATGTTATTTTATGCAATAACTGGTACAGTAGAATTAGGACAAATGGCTCAAATATTAACTGAAGATGGATTTTTATCTATTGATAACTATTCAAATTACATAATGGTATTAGTTGCATTTGTATTTATGTTTGCTGCAATTGGGTTTAAATTATCACTTTTCCCTTATCATATTTGGGTTCCTGATGTTTATCAAGGTTCAACATCTGCACTTGCTGGTTTTTTATCGGTAATTCCAAAAATGGCTGGATTTGTGGTAGCAATAAGATTTTTTGAGATATTTGTTCATGCAAATGATATTATTATTCAAACAATGCTTTATGTAACTGTAATTTTAACTATGACTATACCAAATTTAATTGCTTTACAACAAAGAGATATTAAAAGAATGCTTGCTTATTCTTCAATATCAAATGCAGGTATGGGTATGGCAGCTGTTGCAATTGGAACACAACAATCAATGACAGCATTATTCTTATATTGGACACTATTTACAATTACAAATTTTGGTTCTTTTGGTATGTTATGGCTTAATAGAGGGAAAGAATATCATGATTATGAATCACCATATGCATTTAGAAAATTTTCTGGACTTGCACAAATTTCTCCATTTACAGCTTCAATTATAGGATTGTTCTTATTTTCTTTAACAGGATTACCACCTTTTGCACTATTCTGGGGAAAAATGTATTTAGTTGCATCTGCTGTTAATGCAGATCAAATTGCTTTAGCAGTTATTATTGTTATAAATTCAGCTATTGCAGCATATTATTATTTAAGACCAGTATCTTATATGTTTTTAAGAGATCCAGAAGTTGGAATAAAAAATACAACATTTATGCAAAATGCAACTATACCTGTAAAATCAGTTGTTGGTTTTGCAGTATTTTTAACATTAATTTCAATTTTATTAATTGATCCTCTTTTAAAAATAATAACTACCTATGTTGCTAATTCAGGTTTCTAGTATTTCTAAATTCTAATCATTTTATAATGATTAGAATTTAAAGTAGAATAATTAAATGAAAAAACTTATATTTATTTTACTAACGATTAGTACATTCGCTTTTTCAAATTCATTAGGATTAACTCCACAAGATATTACAACACTAAAAAAAATAAAATCATTAACAAATGAAAAAATGATGAAATATACTTTAATGGCTCTTGCAATTAAAGAATCATCAATTGGTAAAAATCAAATTAATTTAGTAACTAATGACTTTGGTTTTTTTCAAGGAAATATTAAAACTGTAGTAAGAAGACAAAATATTCAAGATAATGAAATTGTAAGAAAATATTTAGCTGATAAATTATTAAATGATGCAGGATTTGCAATGGCTAATGCAATTTCAGAATTGAATTATTGGCGAAAAGTACATAATGAAAATTGGCCAAGAATTTGGGCAAGTTATAATACAGGTTGGAGCTATAATAGCAAAACAGGATTAGATTATTCAGCCGATGTATTTAATATAATAAAAAAACTCAAATACGAATATAAACTTTAAAATAAACCTTCATAATCAAATAATAAACCATATCTTGTTACAATCTCCCTAGAAAAAATCAAGGAATAAAATTGAAAACAATTAGTGTTGCACACTCTCCAGATGCTGATGATATTTTTATGTATTATGCAATTAAATTTGGCTGGGTTACTTCAAAAGATGCCAAATTTGTAAATATAGCAGACGATATAGAGACTTTAAATCAAGCCACACTAAAAGGTCAATATGATATTTGTGCGATTTCATTTGCTTTATATCCACTAATTAAAGATGACTATGCACTATTGAAAACAGCTGTTTCTTTCGGTGAAGGATACGGACCAAAATTGATTAAGAAAAAAGGAACGGCATTAAAGAAAAATTTTAAAGTTGCTCTTAGTGGTGAATTTACAACAAATGCACTTTTATTTAAAATAGCATATCCAAATGCCAGAATTACATATATGAATTTTTTAGATATAGAAGAAGCTGTTTTAAATGGTAGTGTTGATGCTGGAGTTTTAATCCACGAATCAATTCTGACATATAACCAAGAACTAGAAGTAGAGCGTGAAATATGGGATATATGGGTTGAATTAAGTGGTGGTGATTTACCACTTCCTCTTGGAGGGATGTGTTTACGTAGATCAATTCCTCTTCATAGTGCAATTGATTATGAAAATACATTAATAAAAGCTGTAGAAGTTGCAAATAAAAATAGACGAGTATTGGCTCCTATGTTACTTGAAAAAGGTTTAATTAGAGTAGATGCTCCAACACTTGATAAATATTTAGATTTATATGCAAATGACAACTCAGTAAAAATGAGTGATATTCAATATAAAGCTTTAGATAAGTTATATGAGTTAGGATATAAAAATGGATTTTATGAGAATTTAATAAAATCAGAAGATTTTTTAATTCCATCAAAGTATGAAGAGTTAAGAGCAAAATAGTAAATGCAGAATAATATAAGAACAATAGATTTTAAAAAATATTCTTCTATTAAAATAGGTCCTATAAAAGAAGTTTTAGAAATAAATGAAATAGGTGATTATAGTGATTATCAAATAATTGGTAGAGCAAATAATCTTTTAGTATCACCAAATGTAAATAAGAAATTTGCAGTTTTAGGGGAAAACTTTGATTATATAAAGCAAGAAGATAATTTGCTTTATGTGGGATGTGCTACAACATCTGGGAAACTTCTAACTTATACTAGAAAAAACGATATTGCAAATTTAGAATTTTTAGCAAAATTACCTGGTAATTTAGGTGGTTTAGTAAAAATGAATGCAGGACTTAAATCTTGGGAAATGTTCAATTATATTCACAGTATAAAAACAAAAGATGGATATATTAAAAAAGAAGATATAGATTTTTCTTATAGAGAGACTAAAATAAATACTATTGTTTATGAAGTTGTTTTTAATATTGAATATGGATTTAGTAAAGAGATGCTAAAAGAGTTTAATAAAATGAGGGACAATCAACCTCATGTTCCAAGTGCTGGGTCTTGTTTTAAAAATCCAAAGGGTGATTTTGCTGGAAGATTAATTGAAGCAGTTGGATTAAAAGGTATAAAAAAAGGTGATATGAGTTTTTCTGAAGAGCATGCAAATTTTTTAGTAAATTATGGTGATGGAACTTTTGAAGATGCAATATATTTGATAAATTTAGCAAAAGAAAAAATAAAAGAGCAGTTTAATATAGATATAGAAGAAGAAATTATAATTTACAAGTAAATTAATTTAATTATGTTAGAATGCAAACTTTAAAATAATGTAAGGTTTTTTAGTGAAGAATTTAGTAATAGTAGAGTCCCCAGCAAAAGCAAAAACAATATCAAAATTTTTAGGCAATGACTATGTAGTTATGGCATCTATGGGACATGTAAGAGACTTACCAAAATCTCAATTAGGATTTGATCCAAATGATAATTTTAAACCAAAATATTTAGTATCTACTGATAAGAAAAAAGTAATAAGCGATTTAAAAAAACATATAAACAAAGATACAACAATCTACCTAGCAGCCGATGAGGATAGGGAAGGAGAAGCTATCGCTTGGCATTTAATTCCAGCTTTAAAAATCGAAAAAAATCCTATTAAAAGAATCGTTTTTCACGAAATTACAAAAGATGCAATTTTAAAAGCTTTAGAAAATCCAAGGGATGTTGATCAACATTTAGTTGATGCTCAACAAGCAAGACGTATTTTAGATAGAGCTGTTGGATATGAACTTTCACCTCTTTTATGGAAAAAAGTAAGATATGGTTTAAGTGCAGGACGTGTTCAAAGTGTTGCTGTACGAATCATAGTAGATAGAGAGAATGAAATAAGAGCATTTATTCCAGAAGAGTATTGGAGAATAAAAGCTGATTTTATAAATCCTGAATTAAAAGCTGAATTAGCAAAAATAAATGGAAAGATTTTAAAAGTTGAAAATGAAAAACAAGCTTTAGAAATTGAAGCTTCTTTAAATCAAGGTATTTATAAACTTGTAGATATTGAAGAAAAAGAGAGCACAAGAAATCCAGCAGCTCCATTCACGACTTCAACATTACAACAAGAAGCAAGTAGAAAATTAGGACTTTCAGTAAAACAAACTATGATTGTAGCACAACAACTTTATGAAGGAAATGTTGGAAATATTCCTAATCATACAGGTGGTTTGATTACTTATATGAGAACAGACTCTTTAAATCTTTCAACAGTTGCAACAAGTGCTGCTAAAGCTGTAATTGAAGAAGAGTACGGAAAAGAGTATTCATTAGCAAAACCAAGAGTTTATAAATCAACAGCTAAAGGTGCTCAAGAAGCTCACGAAGCCATAAGACCTGTAAACTTAGCTTTAAAACCAAGTGAAATAAAATCTTATGTTGATAATATGCAATATAAGTTATACAGTCTTATTTGGAAAAGAACTCTTGCAACTCAAATGGCTCAAGCAAAAATTGCAAATACTACTTATAAAATTGAAGCAGGTAAAAATAAAGAATGTGAATTTCAAGTAAAAGGTCAAAGAATTATTTTTGCTGGATTTATGAAAGCTTATACAGAAGGTAGTGATAATCCTGAAGCTGCACTTGATAGTGCTGAAAAAATTCTTCCAAACATAAAAGTTGGTACAGTTTTAGAGCTAGAAAATTTAAGTAGTGAACAAAACTTTACAAAACCACCTTCAAGATACACTGAAGCTAGTTTGGTTAAAAAACTTGAGAGTGAAGGAATTGGACGTCCTTCAACTTATGCTCCAACGATTTCAACTATTCAAGCAAGGGAATATGTAACAAAAACAGAAGATAAAAAACTAATTCCAACACCAACAGGTGAAGTGGTAAATAGTTTTTTAGTGGATCATTTTTCTGATATTGTAGATTTAGGATTTACTGCACGTATTGAAGAAGAGTTCGATGAGATTGCAATGGGAAAAATTGCTTGGGAAGAAGTGATGAAAGAGTTTTATGGTAATTTCAAAAAAACTATTGATGAAAAAGAGACAAGTGTAAATAAAGAAGATTATTTACAAGTGAGAGAAATTGGAATTGATCCAAAATCAGGGAAACCAGTAAGTGCTAGAGTTGGAAGATTTGGTCCATTTATTCAAATTGGAACAAAAGATGATGAAGAAAAACCAAAATTTGTAGCAATTCCAGACCATTTAAATATGGACACAATTACATTTGAAGAAGCTATGTTTTTATTTACTCTTCCAAGAGTTGTTGGAGTTGATAAAAATGGTGATGAAATTAAAGCAAATATTGGAAGATTTGGTCCATATTTACAAGTAAAAACTAAATATTATTCATTAAAAACAGATGATCCTTATACGGTTGATTTGAATAGAGCTTTAGAAATCATAAAAGATTTAGATGAAGCAAAAGAGAAATCTACAATTAAAACATTTGATAAAGAGAAAATTCAAATTTTAATAGGTCAATATGGTCCATATATAAAACAAGGAAGAAAAAACTTTAAAATACCAAAAAGTGTAGAAGCAAATGATTTAACTCTTGAACAATGTTTAGAAATTATTGCAAAAGACTCTAAATCACCAAAAACTACTGCAAAAAAAGCTACAACAAAAAAAGAGCCAGCAGTTAAGAAAACAACTACAAAGAAAACGACAACAAAAAAGAGTACAACTAAATAATCATGAAAATTGGTATATTGTCAGATAGTCACTTAAAAAGTGGCTATACCAAAGATGTTGTTGATTTTCTAAAAGATGAAGGTTGTGAATATTTAATCCATGCTGGAGATTTATGTATAGAAAAAAATCTTGAGCTTTTAGAAAAATCAGGATTAAAATATATTGCAGTTTTTGGAAATAATGATAGAAATTTATTTGAATTATCTTCAAAATATAATATCAAACAAGAGCCATATTATTTTAAAATTAAAGATATCAAATTCAAACTTATGCATTTGCCTTATTATCTAACTTCTGATGCTGATGTTGTGATTTTTGGGCATACTCATATTTTCGAGAATGATTATAAAAATAATACACTTTTTGTAAATCCAGGAGAAGTTTGTGCAAGGGAAAAACCTCTAATTGAGTGCGTACAACTAGAGATTAAAGAAAATGAGTATATAATCCGCCGATATTTTAAAAAAATCAATGAAAATTTATTCCAGAAAGAAGAGTATAACTATGAGCGTTAATAAAATTTATTTATGTGCAATATCAAATATCGAAAGCGGTACTTGTAATGAAGATTGTAAATTCTGTACACAAAGTGTTAAATACAAAGCAGATATTCAAAGATACAGAAGAAAAGAGATTGAAGATATTGTAAAAGAAGCAATTATTGCAAGAAAGAATAGAGCAATAGGGTTTTGTTTAGTAACAGCAGGAACAGGACTTGATGATAAAAGACTTGATTATGTATGTAGAGCAGCAAGTGCAATTAAAAAAGAGTTAGGTGATGAGTTGTCTCTTATTGCATGTAATGGAATTGCAACATTAGAGCAATTAAAAGAGTTGAAAAAACACGGAATTGAAAACTATAATCACAATTTAGAAACTGCACAAGAGTTTTATAATGAAATTTGTACAACACATCCATGGGAAGATAGATACCAAACTTGTTTAAATGCAAAAGAGGCTGGATTACAACTTTGTACAGGTGGAATTTTTGGTTTAGGTGAAACGCAAGAGAATAGAATCTCTATGTTAAAATCTATTGCATCTTTGGAGCCTATGTCAGTTCCAATTAACTTTTTCCACCCAAATGAAGCTTTACCAATAGTTAAAAACTCAATAACAAGAGAAGAGGCATTTGGTTTAGTTAAACTTGCGCGAGAGTATTTACCAAATCAAATGATTATGATAGCAGGTGGTAGAGAAGTTATGTTTAAAGAACAAGAATATGATGTATTTAAATATGGAGCAAATGCTTTAGTTGTTGGAGATTATTTAACAACAGCTGGAAAATCTGCACAAGATGATATAGATGCTATTGAAGCTTTAGGATATGAAATAGCACTTGATTGTAAAACTAGATAGTTTTGTAGAGGGTAGAGATTTAAAATCTCTACTTTTTATTTAGCTTTTTTAGTAATTGTAATAATATCGTCTTTATAATCAACTTCAAATTTTGTTGGTTTGTCAATTAATTCAACAGCAACCCTAAAGAAGCCCTCACTTTTATGATTTCCTAATGCAATTCTTTTAAAACTTTTTGATTCTAATTCATCTTTCTTAGTGTTAAATTCAATATTAGCACTATAATCAATGATTAATTTATTCTCTTTTTCAACTGTAAATTTTTTAGATACTTTATGTTCTGTATGAATGATTAATTTGTTATCATTAAATTCAACTTTTAGAAACGGTAATATATTTTTAGTTAATAAAGGATTTTCTTCTTCTGTTGCATCTGGTCTTGGTTTTACATAAACAACTTGATTTGGTTCACCATTTTTTTGAACTTCTTTTTTAACTAATTCTTTTGTTTTTTGTTCTGTTTGTTTTTGTGTTTTTTGAATTAAATTATCAACTTCTTTTTTTGAATAACTTTTTTCTTCAGGTACAGCAACTTTTTCTGTAGAATTACTCTCAACTTTATTTTTATCTGCACCTGACATTTTTTCTTCCATTTCTTTTATGTATGAAGATTCTTCCATGGCTTTTTTAATTGCAGCTTCATCAACATGTTTTCCAAGTTCACTTTCATAAGTATCACTTGCCATAAAAGGATTTTCTCTTGCATTTAAGCTTAGACTTAAAACAATCGATAATGTAAATAAAAATAAAGTTTTCATTGTTCTGGCTCCAGGTTTTTTAGTTCAAAATACTCTTTTTGCAAATGAGCATTTTCTTTTTGTAATCTCAATATTTCGTCTTCAAGATACTCTTTTTTATATTTTAATGAATTATAAACTTGTAAAGAGTTATCTCCAAAAAGAACATTAGTTGCGTGATATGATAAGTAAACGGTAAGTACTAAAGAGAGTAGTACAATACCGATAAACTTATTAAACACACGCATTTTTTTCATAGGTTATTATTACTTTTTAAAAGGTTCTTTACCTAAATATTCACCATAACCAATTTCTGCTCCAATTTCAAGAAGTCTGTTGTATTTAGCGATTCTATCACTTCTTGCAGTACTTCCAGTTTTGATTTGTCCACAGTTTAATGCAACAGCAAAATCAGCAATAAATGCATCTTCTGATTCACCTGATCTATGAGACATCACACAGTTGTAATTATTTCTTTGAGCAAGTCTGATAGTTTGCATAGTTTCACTAACTGATCCAATTTGATTTGGTTTAATTAAAATTGAATTTGCAATTCCTTTTTTAATACCTTCAGCTAAAATTGAAGCATTTGTTACAAATAAATCATCTCCAACTAATTGAACTTTAGAACCTAAAGTATCAGTTAATATTTTCCATCCATCCCAGTCATCTTCACTTAATCCATCTTCAATTGAAACGATTGGATATTTTGAACATAAATCAGCATAATAAGCAACTAACTCAGCAGATGTTAATTCTCTATTTTCTGAATGTAAAACATATTTCCCTGACTCATTGATTAATTCAGAAGCTGCAACATCAAGTGCGATAGCAACTTGCTCACCAGCTTTATATCCAGCTTTTTCAATAGCAGTCATAATAACTTGAATTGGTTCTTCATTTGATTTTAAGTTTGGAGCAAATCCACCCTCATCACCAACAGCAGTTGATTCACCCATAGAATCAATAACTTTTTTTAAGTGTTGATAAATTTCAGCAACAGCTCTTAACCCATCGTTGAAGTTTTCAAATCCAACAGGCATAATCATATATTCTTGGAAATCAACAGAGTTATTTGCATGCTCACCACCATTAATGATATTAAACATAGGTACAGGCATAGTCATAGCATTTGCTCCACCTAAATATCTATATAATGGAATTTGTAAAGAGTTAGCTGCAGCTCTTGCAACTGCCATAGAAACACCTAAAACTGCATTTGCACCAAGATTTGAATAGTTATGTGTTCCATCAATATCTTTCATTGTTGCATCAACTTCTGCTTGATTAAATGGACTCATACCAATTAACTCATTTGCAATAGTTGTATTTACATTCTCAACTGCTTTTAATACACCTTTTCCTAAGAATCTGTTATCACCATCTCTTAATTCTAAAGCTTCTCTTTTTCCAGTACTTGCACCACTTGGTACGATAGCGCTACCTTTTGTACCATCACTTAATATAACTGTTGCTCTTACAGTTGGATTTCCTCTTGAATCTAATACTTCATCAGCATATACATTATCGATAAATACCACTTAGGTCTCCTATATTCATAATTTGGTAGATTATAGCTAAAATAAATTTGTGGTTTGCTTTGATAAGATTTTTGTAAGATAGGTTTTTTAGAGTTTTGAATCAAAGGAAATGTTTCCTTTGATATTTTATTTTTAGTCGTCTAATCCAGACATATCATCTGAATCATCTGAACTTGTTCCAATTAGTGCATCATTCACACCCATTGAATTTAAGATTTTATTTTCAATTTCTTTTGCAATCTCTGGATTGTCTTTTAAGAATACTTTAGAGTTTTCTCTTCCTTGACCAATTTTTGAATCACCATAACTAAACCAAGCACCAGCTTTGTCAACAATATCAAGTTTAACACCATAATCCACAAGTTCACCAGTTTTTGATATACCTTCTCCAAACATAATATCAAATTCTGCTTGTTTAAATGGAGCAGCAACTTTATTTTTTACAACTTTTACTTTAACTCTATTTCCGATTGAATTTTCACCTTGTTTTAAAGTTGCAATTCTTCTTATATCTAGTCTTACAGAAGAATAGAATTTAAGTGCATTTCCACCAGTTGTTGTTTCTGGACTTCCGTAACCTGTCATTCCAATTTTCATTCTTATTTGGTTGATAAAGATTACTGTACAGTTCATTTTATTTAATAAACCAGTGATTTTTCTAAGTGCTTTTGACATAAGTCTTGCTTGAACACCCACTTGTTGATCATCCATATCCCCATCAATTTCCACTTTTGGAGTAAGTGCAGCAACTGAATCCACTACTACTAAATCAACAGCACCACTTCTAATAACAGTTTCAAGAATTTCTAAAGCTTGCTCCCCAAAATCTGGTTGAGAAACAAGTAAATTATCTGTATCAACTCCTATATCTTTTGCATATTTAACATCTAAAGCATGTTCAGCATCGATAAATGCACAAACACCGCCTGCTTTTTGAGCTTCTGCAATTGCATGAAGAGTAAGAGTTGTTTTCCCTGAACTCTCTGGTCCATATATTTCAATAACTCTTCCTTTTGGTAAACCACCAACTCCCAGAGCTAAATCAAGACCTAAAGAACCAGTACTAATAGTTTCAGTTGGTTCAACAACTTTATCCCCTAATCTAATAAGTGTACCTTTACCAAATGTTTTATCAATTTGTTTTATTGCTAACTCTAATGATTTTTTTTGATTCTCATCCATGTTATTTCCTAAGTATTTTATTTGTTTTAATTTTTATGTTGGAATTTTAGCAGTTTTTTTTTCAAGTAAAGATTTTTATTACAAAATGTAATATTTTTTGTTTAAAGGTTTTGATTTTCTTCTTTTTCAATCTTTTCTATAGTTTCAATCGTTTTAATATGAGAGTTTACTCTTTTTTTCATGGTATATGTTTTAATATGTTTTGCAAGTATTTTAGTATATTTCTTATAATTTCTTGAATCTTTTTCAAAAGAAGCAAGCTTTTTTTGTTTTTTTATTATATTTTGAGGAATAGAGTTTGTTTGCATGAAAAACCTTTTTAATATATGAAAATAATTATTACATATAGTGTATTAAAATATATATTAAATAAAATCTTTGCTATTATATTTCATTAATTCAAGATTAAAGGCATACTTAAATGTTTAATAATAAAAATATTTTAATAACTGGTGGAACTGGTAGCTTTGGTAAAAAATATACTAAAATTTGGCTTAATTAAAAAAAATGGGGTCTGAAAAGTTAAGCTAGCTTCGATA
>ERZ724518.332-NODE-332-length-19494-cov-29.304440_pt1 | contig 19494 bp, 17 predicted proteins | sample MGYA00376051_ERZ724518 | MGnify/ENA primary metagenome ERZ724518 (study PRJEB28724, sample SAMN07190885) | wastewater metagenome | isolation source: influent of sewage treatment plant in Hong Hong | place: Hong Kong | collected 2016-03-17 ... | reverse complement strand
CTTCACAAATTACAGCATTTGTAGTTTGTTTAAATACTCTTCCATATCCACCAGTAGCGATACATGTTCCCTTAGCAACATAAGCTTCTAACTCACCTGTAATTAAATCTCTTACAATAGCTCCATAACATCTATTATTTTCATGAATAATTGAAATAGCTTCTTTTCTATCTCTAATGTCAACATCATGCTTTAAAGCTTCATTTGCAACACCAAATAACATAGTATGTCCTGTTGCATCTGCTGTATAACATGTTCTCCATTTTTTAGTACCACCAAAGTCTCTAGATGTAATTAGTCCATGTCTATCTGCATCTTCTGTAATTGTTGTCTTTTTAGCATTAATAACAGCTTCTCTTGTCCCTTGTTGTACTCTTGACCAAGGTACTCCCCAAGATGCTAATTCTCTAATAGCTTTTGGTGCAGTGTGTACAAACATTCTAGCAACAACTTGATCACATCCCCAGTCAGAACCTTTTACAGTATCAGCAAAGTGTAAATCTTCGTTATCACCATCAGACATTTTAGAGTTACCTAAAGAAGCTTGCATACCACCTTGAGCAGCTGCAGAGTGAGATCTTTTAACAGGAACTAAAGATAATACAACAGTATTTAATCCCTTTTTTTGTGCAGCAACAGCAGCTCTTAGACCAGCTAATCCTCCACCAATAACTAATGCATCACAGTAATTAATTTTCATTATGCAATTCCCCTAACACTTTTATTTGTAATATTAAATTCCATTACTTTTGCAGTTGGAGTATATTTTTGACCAACAGTTCCATTTTTAGCATTTTCCATACCAATTTTCATATAAGCCGCTAGTGAAGCAAAACCTAATACTAAGAAAAATACAGTTAATCCCCATTTAACTTTTTTAAGTGCAATTCTAGTTGCTTTTGGATTTGCTCCATCAAACCATCCCCATTTTACACATAATCTATAAAGACCAATTGTTCCATGGAATTCAACTGCTAATAGTAAAAGAATATATAGAGGCCACATATATTCAGACCAAATTCTATCAGCACTTTCATAAGGACCAATATCTGCTGAATTTATCATTATGATATATAAATGTACTGAACCCAAGAAAAACATTGCAAATCCTGTAAATGCTTGGATAAACCAAAGTTTTGTATCATCATGATTCATACTTTTTGAGTGAGCTTTAATTACTTGATATTGTTTAAAATTACCAGGTAATTTTCTCATACCTAATCCTGCATGAACAATAAAAATTACAAATATAACTGCTGCTGCAATTGTAACAAGTATTGGATTTCCACCTTCAAAAATAAAACTTCCTTCAAGAAGCTTTGTTACTGTGTACATAAAATCTTTTGATATTAATATTGATGATACTAATAACATATGTGCCCACATAAATAAAGCTAAAAAACCACCAGTAAAACTTTGCATAAAATCAAGTTTTGCAGGTAATCTACTTTTCTTTCCTTCCACTGTTTTCCCTAAATAACCTTCTATTAGGTCACTCATTTGCTATCCTTTCTGCGATTTAGATTTTTTTGAATAATAGCGTAATAATAGCTTAAATCTACTTCAAATTTCTTTATTATTTTAGAGATTTTTTGGAGTTTTTTAACTATATTTTTGTTATAAAATCCCTTTTTTAGGGATTTTATATGAAGTGAGTTTTTTAAGAAGATTAAATCAATTAAAAAGAATGTTGTTACTAATTCACACAGTCTATTTTATAAACAATGATTGAACAGATAATTGTGCTAAATTAATTATTGCATCAATATTCATTGCAGGTATGAAAAATACTATTGCAGAACCAATTCCACCTAAAACTGTTAAGATTGCAACGAAGGCAATTGCGTAAGTTGAAACTCTTTTATCATTAAATTCAATAGAAATACACTCATTTTTAGGAGCATAAAAATACATCATAGCTATTAATTTAAAATAGTAGTAAACAGAAATAATAGTTGCAATAACAGCAAGCATAGTAAGCCCAGCATAACCAGCATTTATTGCTTCTGTAAATACATAAAATTTACCGATAAATCCAATAGTTGATGGAATTCCCGCAAGTGAAAATAAGAAGATAGTCATCATTGCTGCTAAAAAAGGTCTCTCTTTTGCCAAACCCTTAAAATCATCATATGTCACTCTTACATTAGTTTCTGAAATGATGTGAGATGCTAATCCAAAAGCTCCGAGAGCTGATAATAAATAAGCGATTAAATAAAACATAATTGCGTAAGCAGAATCAATATTTATTATTTCACCATTCTTATAACTTAAAGCAATAAAAGCTAATAATAAGTATCCTGTATGGACAATAGATGACGCTGCTAACATTCTTTTTATAATTTGTTGGGTTATTGCTAACCATGTTCCAAAAACTAGAGTTAAAACAATAATTACCGTAAGGATGGTATCCCAAAAATCAATAATTGGAGCAATATAATCAAGGATGCTTCTTAGAAAGAATGAAAAAATTGCGATTTTAAAAGTTGACGCCATATATGCTGTAATAACCATAGGCGCACCTCTATAAACATCAAGAACCCACGATTGGAATGGGAAAGCGGCAATTTTAAACAAAAATGTGAATAAAATAAGTGTTAGACCAATATAAACTAAAATCATATCCTCTGAATTTGCTTTTAGAATAAAGTTAGATATTTCAGATAAGTTTGTACTTTGAGTTGCACCATATATCAAAACAACACCTAAAAGGTAGAATGCTCCTATGAATGAACCAAGAACTAAATATTTAAATATTGCTTCTACTCTTTTTGAGTCATTAGAATTATATCCAACCATAATATATACAGAAAATGATGCTATTTCTAAAGCAATATATGCAGTAACAAGTTCATTTGCATGTGCTAATAACATCATTCCAAATAATGCAAATAGTAAGATCGAAAAAAATTCGCCTTTAAAATAGCTTCTATGTTGAAAATAGTGTTCTCCAATTAAAAGAGTTAAAAGAGTTCCTAAAATTAGTAAAATATTAAAGAAATTAGAAAAACTATCAAAAGTTAAAACATTATTTAAAAAATATTCAAATGGTTGAATTGAATAAGAATTTCCAATTTCACTTAAAGTAAATCCTAATGCTATGATTAGAAATACAGATGAAACAATAATAAAATCTTTTACAAGAAATCTTTTATACATACTCATAAACATAAGTACCAATGCACCAATTAAAATTGTTAATGAAGGAATTAAATATAAAAATTGATTCATTTTGCTGCTCCAATATGTAAAATATCATTCAAATAGTGAGTTACAGTAGGTTCAAATTTATTTATAAATATTTCTGGATAAAATCCCATTATAAATATCAAAAGTACCCAAGGAATAAGTCCAATAATCTCTTTTATTTTCAAATCTCTCATAATAAGTTCACTTGAACCTTCAGGTCTATCTTGTAAAATTGCTCTTTGAAACATCCACAACATATATGTAGCACCTACAACTACAGTTAATGCAGCTATATATCCAAGTGAATGATTGAAATCATATATTCCAAAAATTATTAAAAGTTCAGACACAAATCCATTTGTTCCTGGAAGTCCAACATTAGCAAATAACATCACAGCAAAAATAAATGTAAAAATAGGTGCTTTTTTTGCGATTCCACCTAAATCTTTAATTGTTTTAAATCCAGTTTGTTCATGCATTAAACCAACAAGTAAAAACAATGCTCCTGTTGCAATGGCATGAGCTATTATTAAATATAATGCTCCGTTTATTCCATAAGAATTTAATGAAAAAATTCCAGCAGCAATAAAACTTAAATGTGAAGCTGATGAATATGCAAACATTCTTTTTATATCATCTTGCATAAGAGCTGCTATTCCAAAATAGATTAAACCAAATAATCCAATTGAAACAAACCAAATAGAAAATTCAACATAAATTTCTGGAAAAATAGGAATCATAAACCTAACTATGGCATAAACTCCAAGTTTTGCCATAATTGATGATAATAAGAAAACAGCACCCGTAGGAGCATCTTTATATGTTTCCATAATCCAAGTATGTAAAGGAAAAATAGGGATTTTAATAGCAAAAGCAGCTAAAAATCCTAAAAATAACCAAACTTTTATATCATATGGAATTGTAGTAATTGTCATTAATTTATCATAAGCAAAAGACCAATGACCAAATTCGTTATGGTAAGCAACCCCTAAATACAAAATTGCAATAAACATTAATAATGAACCAACCATTGTATAAACAGTTACTTTAATAGTGGTAAATACTTTATCTCCAAATCCATATAATCCTATTAATAGGAATACAGGAAGTAACATAACCTCCCAAAAGAAATAGAATAAAATTATATCAAGAGATAAAAGTGTTCCTGTAACTCCTGTTTGAACTAAAAGCATATTTATCCAATATCCTTTAGTCTTCCCTTCCCATAGCAATAAATAAGAAGTTGGAATCAAAATTGCGATCATCATTAAAATAGTTAAAGAAAACCCATCTAGTCCTACATAATAATTTATTCCATAAGTTTCAATCCATGGAACATTTGTAATAAATTGCATTTCTCCACTTGGAATAAACTCAATATAAATCTTTAAAACTAAAGCAAGAATTACAGTAGTAGTTAAAAAAGCAATATTTCTAATTGTATTAACATCTCTTGTCGTAAGCATTAATCCAAATGCGACAATAGCTGGTAAAAATATAATAAATGAAAGTATATCTGAACTCATATTATAATCCTAAAGTGATGTATAAGTAGATGAATACACAAGTCATACCTATTAGCATGAATGCGGCATAAAATCTAACATTTGCATTTTGAATCATGGCAACTCTTTTACCAATAGCTATAAATGCATTTGATGAACCCATAATTGAACCATCAATTATTTTTTCGTCAAGAATCTTATCAATAAAAGTTGATACCGCTTTCGTTGGTTGAACAAATAAAGAATCATAGATTTCATCGATATAGAATTTTTTACCAATAAATCCAACTTCAAGTTCAGGTTTTGATACATCAAATTTTGCATATTTAGAATAAGCAGCCATGATTCCCGTTGCTGCTACTATAATTGATAATGCCATCAATACATATTCAGTTAAGTGGTCCATATGAATATGTTTAGAGTTAAGCTGACCTAACCATGTATCAATAAAATGATTTCCTCCAAAAATTGCTGGAAGATTCAAGAATCCTGCTCCAATTGCTCCAATTGCTAGAATTAAAAGTGGAATAGTAATTGTTTTTGAGGTATAAACATAATGTTCATCATGATGATTTGGTGCTACGAAAACAATAAAATACATTCTAAACATATAAAATGCTGTTAAAAATGCCGTAAACATTGCAATTGCCCAAATTATATATTGTCCTTCTTGAAATGCAGCTGCTAAAATTGCATCTTTTGAAAAGAAACCAGAGAAAGGAGGAATTCCAGAAATTGCAATAACACCTATTAAAAAAGTACTTGCAATAATGGGTAAATTTGCTCTATGTTGAGCAATCTTAAATATATTTTGTTCATGGTGTAGAGCCATTATAACACCACCTGCACCCATGAATAACATAGCTTTAAAAAATGCATGTGTAAATACATGAAATAACCCAGTAGAATAAAATCCTAATCCAACAGCAATAAACATATATCCTAATTGACTCATCGTTGAATATGCAAGAATCTTCTTAATATCTGTTTGTCTTGTTGCAATAATAGCAGCAAACAAGGCTGAAAATGCACCAATATAAGCTATAAGTAAGCCTATTTCTTCAATTCCACTATATAAAAAATGAAATCTAGCAACCATATAAACCCCTGCAGTTACCATTGTAGCTGCATGAATCAAAGCTGAAATTGGTGTTGGTCCTGCCATCGCGTCAGGAAGCCAAACATAAAGTGGAATTTGAGCTGATTTTCCCATAGCTCCTACAAAAAGTAAAAATCCTGAGATAATCAATAATTCATTTGAAATATTTCCAATATTAGTCTCAATAGAAGCAAAAGATAAATCAACTTCTCCTAAAGCAAAAAATAGTGTTACTACTCCTAGTAAAAATCCAAAATCACCAACTCTATTTACGATGAAAGCTTTATTTGCTGCAAGAACATTTTCTGCTTTACCATAGTAAAATTTAATTAGAAGATATGAACAAACACCTACTCCTTCCCATCCTATAAATAAAATAATAGGATTATCAGCAAGAACTAAAATTAACATTGATGCTAAAAATAGATTGAAATAGGCAAAAAATTTACCAAATCCATTGTCATCTTTCATATAACCAATTGCATAAATATGAATTAACCAACCAACAAAAGTTACAAACATAGACATAAAAATAGATAAATTATCACCTAAAAAAGCCATTTCAATATTTAATTTATCAACATTTAACCAAGTAAAAATATGTTGTTTAAATATAATTTTTTCTTCATTCATTCTCAAAAACAAATAAAGAGTTATTAAAAAAGAGATTAACGGAGTTATTGTTCCAATTAATGCAAAATAAATATCTGAAATTCTTTGTTTCTTAATATGGTAAAAATATAATAAACCATTTAATACAGCACCTAATAATGGAGCTAAAACAATCCAAATCAATAGTGAAGTATTCATGATTTTTCCTCTTGAGTAAGTGTCGTAAAAATATCTGTATCAAGTGATTTTCTTGATCTATATAATAAAATTATTACAGATAAAAATATTGCAGCTTCAGCGGCAGCTATTGATATAACCATAATTGTAATAATTTGTGGGTCCATATTAAAATGATATCTTGCAAAAGTTACTAAAAATAAGTTTATTCCATTTAACATCATTTCAATTGACATATAAATTACAAAAATATTTCTTCTTGCAATTACACCAATTACTCCAATTGAAAATAATATCATTGAAACAAAAGCATAAGAAGTTAATGAAATCATTTTTCTTCTCCTTTATTAGCTAATTTTGAGTCTCTCTTTTTTGCAAGAACAACAGAACCAATTAGTGCAATTAATAGTAGGATAGATATCAACTCAAAAGCTATAATCCAATTATTATATAATTCTAATCCAATAGGTTTTATATCTCCAAAATCTCCATCTACTATAGAAAGATCTTTAGAAGGAAGTTTTGATACAGCTTTTAATATTAGTATATTTAAAGGAATCATAATAAAAGCACCTAATACAATAAGTTTATATTTATTTGGTTCTTTTGGTAAATCTTCTTCTTTTATATTTAAGAACATTAAAATGAATAAAATTAGGGTCATAATAGCACCAGCATAAACTATTATTTGAACTAAAAATAAGAATGTTGCATTTAATAGTGCAAACATCCCTGCAACACTAAGCATTGTAATTAGAACACCTAAAGCACTATACATAGGGTTCGCATACATGATCATTGCAACTGCGCCACTAATTGCTAAAAATGCTAAAGCGATAAAGATTAAATCAGCCATTATTCAAATCCTTTGATCTTTCATTTGCCATTAGAGTCTTTTTATCTAATACAAAATCTTCTCTTTTACTTGCTGTAAATGAGAAAATCCCAGTATCCATTCTAATTGCATCACATGGACATGCTTCAACACAATATCCACAAAATACACACTCTAATAAATCAATTTTAAACTCTTTTGGTCTTTTTTCATCGTGTCCATCGAATCTTTCCTCTGCTTCGATAAAAATACAACTAGCAGGACAGGCTGTCGCACACATAAAACAAGCAACACACTTTTCAGTATTATCTTCATGTTTTGTTAATCTATGAACGCCTCTATATCTTTCATTTAAATCATTAGGTTGAACTTCTGGATATTGCATAGTTTTTAAATTATCAATATCCTTTAGGTTTTTCATAAAATGTTTAAAAGTTGTTTTCATACCACCAGCAATTGCTGGTAAGTATAATTTGTCTTTAAATGATTTCCCGTATCTTGGTACTACTTTTATTCCCATATTATTTTCCTACTACTATTACAATCGCAGTTATAACGATGTTTAAAAGAGCTAATGGAATTAAAACTTTCCAACCCAACATTTGCAACTGATCATATCTAAATCTTAAAACAGTCCATCTAATCCAAATAAATACAAACGCCATCATAAAAAACTTAATTAAAAAAACAGCAATCTGAATTACTGCAGTTATAATATTAATTCCATTTGTTCCAAGACCAGTAACTAAAAAAGAGATTAAAATTACTATAAGAAAGAGACTTAAACTCCAAAATGCGAAAGTTAATATTTTAGTTTCTTTTTCTCTTGAAATATTTTCTCCTATCGCCTTATTGTTTTTTTTCATCCATTTTGTAAAAAAGAATATTTTTATTGGAAGAATAATTATAATCGCCATAATTACATAGTTAATATTACTTTGAATACTGTTTGTATCAAGCCAAGGTATTTGATAACCACCAAAAAATAGTGTTACAATAATCGCACTTGAAGCACTCATCGCTGCATATTCACCAACTTGGAAAAGTCCAAATCTCATCGCAGAATATTCTGTATGATAACCAGCTACAAGTTCCGATTCTCCTTCTGCTAAGTCAAACGGTGCTCTATTTGTTTCAGCAAACGCACAAACTATAAAAATGATAGCTGCTAATGGTTGAATAAATATTCCCCACATAGGAATAAATCCTAAATATGTACCACTTTGAGCATTTACCATATCAGTTAGGTGAATTGAACCATAAGAAATAATCATAGAAATAATTGCAAGTCCCATTGCGGCTTCATAAGATATAACCTGAGCTGACGCTCTAATTGAACCTAAAAGACCATATTTACTTCCTGAAGAATAACCCCCTAAAATTATTCCATACACCGAAAGACCAGCAAAAGCAATAAACCACATAATTCCCAATTCGTTTGGTATAGCTTGCATAATATGTTCTTTTTCATCTATTACTAATATATCTGCAAAAGGAATAACTGCAAATGTTAAAAAAGAACATAAAAATACAATAACAGGAGCTATAGTAAAAAAGAATTTATATTTAATATGTGAAGGTGTAAAATCTTCTTTAAATACAAGTTTTAACATATCCGCAAAACTTTGAATTAATCCACCTAATCTAAATGGTCCAATATTACATCTATTCGGTCCACTTCTATCTTGCATAAAACCAGATACTCTTCTTTCCCACCATACGAAAAGAGGAGTTAATCCAACTGCTAATAAGGAAGCAATAGCAATATTTATAATGATTATAATTGTACTACTCATATAGTTCCTTTCCCTATCATTGATTTTAAATCTTCAATTATGGTTGTTACTGTGTTCATTGGGTTGTTTTTATTCATTTTTGAAATTACTTTTTGTTTTATTCCATCACAATTGATGTAAGTTCCTGATTTTTCATAAAATGAAGCAACAGGTATTGCGATGTTTGAGTGGATAATACTGATACACTGATGACTAAATAAAGAGATAACTTTTTTGTTTTCCAATAATTTTAAATTACTTTCAAAATAATTATTTTCAACAATTATAACTAATGATGAAAAGTTTAATTTATCTTCAAAATATTCTTTTGTTTCATCTATCTCTAACTCTTTAAATGATGCTCTATTTACTGTTTTGTCTTTTTTTCTTAAATAATCATCTTCAAATGATTCATCTATTGTATTTGGCGAATATCCTGAAATATTGGCATCTAATTTTAAAGCTAAATTTTTCACATTTGACATCTCTTCATAAGAAAGATTTGCACTTAATACGAATAAAATATTTTTATTATTAGTCAACTCTTTAAATACATTTGCAATCGCGGTATTAATATCTGTTTTATTTTCATTTATCAATGGAGTTTCGAATCTATTGTTACTCTCATTTACATATGATAATCTTCCTTCATCACACATAAACCAACCATTTATACTTTTATTTACTCTAGGTCTAAATCTAAAAATTTGGTCATCTTTATATTTCTCTTTTCTATGGTCTACAAAAATATTACATCCTTTTGCACAACCATTACAAATTGCATCAAAAGTCTCTAAAAACCAAACTCTTTGTTTAAATCTAAAATCTTTATTTGTTAAAGCTCCAACGGGACAAATATCAATAACATTCATTGCATATGGATTTGAAAGAGGACGACCTGGAAAAGTTCCTATTACAGAATGGTCAGCACGACTTATAACCCCTAATTCATTCGTCTTTGTTATAGTTGAACAAAATCTTACACATCTCGTACAAAGTACACATCTTTCTTGATCAAGCATTACATTGGCACCTAAATCAACTCTTTTCCTTGCATGATTTTTTGATTCAAGATTTATTCTTGAGTCATAAAAGCCCGATTCCATATAATAATCTTGAAGTTTACATTCTCCAGCTTGATCACAAGTAGGACAATCTATAGGATGATTTATAAGTTCAAGTTCAAGAATATCTCGTCTTACTTTTTCAATATTCTCTCCCTTTGTTCTCACCATCATTCCATCTTTTATTGGAGTATCACATGCAATTTGAGGTCTTTTTTGACCTTCAATTTCAACCATACACATTCTACAATTTCCGTCTTTACCAAGGGCTTGATGATAACAAAAATGAGGAATATGGATATTCTCATCCAATAACTTATCAATTAGCAAGCTGCCTTTGCAAGCTTGCATTTGTATTCCATTGACTGTGATATTAACCATTTCACTCATAACGCGATTTCCTTAAAATGAAGTTTTTTTAATTTCCTGTATATAATTGTCTTGGTCTTGCTATTTTATGTTTTGGGTCTTGTTTTAATTCTGACCATTGTGCTAACCAACCTGGTGTTCTACCAATAACAAAGATTGGAGTAAACATTTCAACAGGAATTTTAAGTGCAGTTAAAATTACACCTGAATAGAAGTCAATATTTGGATATAAACCTCTTTGTTTGAAATAATCATCACTTAATGCAGCTTCTTCAACAGCAGCAGCAATATCAAGTAATTTAGAATCAAGTTTTAGCTCTACTCTTAATTTGTCTTGTAATCCTTTTAATGTTTCAGCCCTTGGGTCTCTATTTTTATAAACTCTATGTCCAAATCCCATTAATCTAAATGGATCATTTTTATCTTTAGCTTTTGCAATATATGTTGGTACATTTTTAACATCACCAATTAATTTTAATTGGTCCATAACTTTCTCATTCGCACCACCATGAGCTGAACCCCAAAGTGCTGAAATTCCAGAAGCAATCGCAACATAAGGGTGAGCTTCTGTTGAACCTACATTTCTAACTGTTGTAGTAGAAGCATTTTGTTCATGGTCAGCATGCAAAGTTAAAATTGCATCTAAAGCATCTATTTCAACTTGTTTGATTTCATCATTTTGTCCATTTCCTAAATACTTCATTCTTCCACCTGGATATGCTCTTAACATATATAAGAAGTTTTCAGTGAAATATCTATTTACATCAGGGTAGATAAGTGGAGTACCAATTGAGTTTCTATATGCCATTGCTGCAATTACTGGCATTTTAGCTAGAATTCTTCTTCTCATCATTTTGAAAGCTTCTTCATCTTCTAAATGTAAATGGTCTTTATAAAATGCTGATAATGCCATAGTTGCAGCACCCATTGTTGCCATTGGGTGAGCACCATCTGGTAACGCATCAAACAATCTGATAATTCCTTCATTTAAGAATGATCTATGTCTAATTTCTAAATCAAAGTTTTTAGAAGCTTCTGGAGTTGGAAGTTTTCCTCTCATTAAAAGGTATGAAACATCTAAAAACGAGTGTTTCCCAGCAAGTTCTGCAATATCGTAACCTCTATATCTTAATTCTGAATTCTCACCATCAATAAATGTGATTTTAGATTCACAAGAAGCAGTCGATGTGTAACCTGGGTCATAAGTAAACATTCCTGAATCTTTATAAAATGTAGAAATATCTACAACACTTGGTCCTCTTGTACCATCTATAATGTTATATTCATAAGAATTACCATTTCTGTTATCAGTTAACGTCATTGTATTTTTTGCCATAATTTCTCCTGTTTAATAAAGTTAAGTTTTTTAGTTTTTTAAATATTGTTTAAATTCATGTGGGAATTTTTTAACGATACTTGCAATAATATCTTTTACAGCTGGTGCAAAAACGCAAACCGTTTTTCCATTCATTGTGTCACATACATCAAGTATTGTTTTTAAATCCTCATTTGAACCATTACCTTTTAAGATCTTTTTCAAAGTCTTATCAATCCATCCTGTACCTTCTCTACAAGGAGTACATTGCCCACAAGATTCATGGTGATAGAATTCAATAATATTTTTTGCAACATCAACCATTGATGTATCTTCATCAATAACTATCATTCCTCCTGTACCCAAAGTTGAGCCAATATCCCACATAGATTCATAGTCTAATACAGCTTTTTCAACTTCATCTGCTGTAAGTATTGGACAAGATGAACCTCCTGGAATAATTGCTTTTAATTTTTTACCATCTAACATCCCTCCACCAAGGATATTTAAAAAATCTATCATTTTATTTCCATAAGCCATTTCATAAACACCTGGATTTTTTACAGGACCTGAAATTGCGAAAAGCATTGTTCCTGGAGATTTTTCTGTACCATACTTTGTATAACCAGCCGCTCCATTTTCTACTATATTTGGAACCGATGCTATAGTTTCTACATTATTTACAGTCGCTGGATTGTCAAAAAACCATTCGCACTCTTTTCCATGTGGTTTAAGTCTAGGATGTCCTCTTTTACCTTCTAAAGATTCAATAAGTGCAGATTTTTCTCCACAAATATACGCTCCACCCCCTCTATGAACAGTAATATCAACTTTAAAATCATATTTATTCATGATTTTATCACCAATAATACCTGCTTGATAAGCCTCTTTTATTGCTTCATTTAATCTATCAATAAAAAATTTGTATTCACCTCTTATATAAATATAAGCATGATGGGCATTTATTGCATAACAAGTACAGATTATTCCTTCAATTAATAAGTGAGGATCATATTGGAAAATTTGTCTGTCTTTGAAAGTTCCTGGTTCACTTTCATCTCCATTTACAATTAGAAAAGCTGGTCTCGGGTCATTTTTAGGCATTAATTCCCATTTTGGACCACAAGCCGCTCCTCCACCACCTTTACCTCTTAATCCAGATTTTGTCACTTCAGCTGTTACATCATCAGGTGCCATTGTAAATAATTTGTCTATTGAAGAATATCTCCCATTTGCGAGAGCAATTTCAAGTTTATGAGAATTTGGAATGTCAAAATTTTTACTTACGATTTTAGTTATCATTTTTGCATCCTTTTAGTAATTCATCAACTCTTTCAATAGTTAGTTTTTCATGGTAAGTACCATTTAGGGCAAACATAGGTGCTCCACCACAAGCACCAAGACATTCAACTTCACTAAGAGTGAATAATCCATCTTCACTTGTTTGTCCTGCATCAATACCTATTGTTTGTTTAATATGTTCTTTGATTTTTTTAGAACCACATAACATACACGAAACAGTTTTACAAAGTTCAATGTGATGTTTTCCTATAGGTTTTAAATTAAACATAGTATAAAAGGTAGCTACTTCATATACTTGAATAGGAGTTTTTCCTAACTTATCAGCTACATAAACCATAGATTCAGGACTTATCCATCCTATTTGCTCTTGTACTAACCAAAGTGCTGGTAACATACAAGAATCAATTTTTGGATATCTACTCACATATTCTTGAAATTTTATTTCATTTTCGCTTGTGTATTCAAATTTAGTCATTATCTATCAAACTCCCCTGCAATAAAATTCATACTAGCCATTGTAACAACGGCATCAGCTAACATTCCACCTTCAACAATTTTTGAATATGCAGCTAATGAATAAAAACATGGAGGTCTACATTTTATTTTATAAGGTCTTCCACTTCCATCACTAACTATAAAAAATCCTAATTCTCCGTTTCCAGCTTCTGTAAAACTATAATATTCTCCTTTTGGAACTTTGATTCCTTCAAAAGTAAGTTTAAATTGATTCATTAATCCTTCTATATTTCCATAAACGTCTTTTTTTGAAGGAAGTAAAATACCAGGAGCCTTTACATTAATTGGTCCATCTGGAAGTTCATACATCGCCTGTCGAATGATTTTTACTGACTGTAACATTTCTTCAAATCTACACATCATTCGGTCATAAACATCTCCATGACTTCCAATAACTACATCAAAATCAAAATTTTCATATCCATAGTATGGCTTGTCTTTTCTTAAGTCATGTGCTACACCAGTTGCTCTTAAATTTGGTCCTGAAATACCATTTCTTAATGCAAAATCAGCTTTTATAACTCCAACATCTTGAGTTCTATCATGAAAAATTTTATTATGTGCTATTAATGATAAGGCATCGCTTATTGCTGTTTCAACATCTTTTAAAACAGCCGCTAAATCTTCATTAAATCCATCATATAAATCAAATTCTAAGCCACCAATTCTTGTATAAGTATTTGTTAGTCTTGCACCTGTTAATTTTGATAGTAAATCGTATGCTTTATCTCTTGGAGCAAACAAATACCAGAAATTTGTAAGTCCCCCTAGGTCAACCATATTTGCTGCATTACAAACTAAGTGGTCAATAATTCTGCTTAATTCTCCAATTATTATTCTAATCATTTTAGCCCGAGGAGTTATATCAATACCTAACATTTCTTCAATTGCTTTTGAATAACCAATATTATTTAATATAGCACTACAATAGTTTAATCTATCTGTATATGGAATTACTTGTGAATAAGTATGATTTTCACAAGATTTTTCAAATCCTCTATGTAAATAACCAATTTCTGTTACACAAGCAGTTATTGATTCTCCTTCTAGTGCCATAAAATTTCTAATTGTTCCATGTGATGCAGGATGAGAAGGACCAACATTTAAAAGCATTAAATCATCTATATCTTCACTTGAATAACCTTTTTTAGTTAGTAAAGGAAGCATTTCATCCATTAAATCTTCAGTATGAGTACAAATTTGACCTTTAGTAATTTCATAATCTTTTCTTAAAGGATACCCTACAAATTGATGATGATTTAGTACTCTTTTTAGATTTGGATGACCTTTGAAAATTATTCCATATTGGTCAAAAGTTTCTCTTTCTGCCCAATTTGCGGATTCATATATATCAACTATAGAGTCTACTTCCAAAGAAGCATCATCAATAAAAGATTTTATAGAAATCTGATTTTTAAATGATGAATCTCTTAAAATATAAATAATAGCAAATCTACTTGGAGTAACATCAGAAAAAGTTAAATAATCAATAGCTGTGATATCTAGTAAAATCGTATAATTTTCTTCATTTTTTAACTTAGAAATTTTAGATTTAATATCTTTTGAATCAATTATCATATCACATTTAAGCATCTAAAATTCCTTTATAATTCTTAATTCTATCTTTAATAATTGATTCATTATTTGCTTTTTCTTGAATTCTCATAATTGCATCAAGAACGGCCTCTGGTCTTGGAGGACAGCCAGCTACATATTCATCAACAGGAATAATTTCATCAATTCCTTGTAAAGTTGTGTAATTATCGTAAAACCCACCAGAACATGCACAAGCTCCCATTGAAATAACCCATTTAGGTTCGCACATTTGTTCATATATTTTTTTCAAAATAGGAGCTTGTTTATATGAGATAGTTCCTGCAACTATCAACAAATCTGCTTGTCTTGGAGAAAATCTTACAACTTCTGCTCCAAATCTTGATAAGTCATATTTTGACCCAGCAACCGCCATGAATTCTATACCACAGCACGCTGTTCCAAAAACCATCGGCCATAAAGAGTAAGACCTTCCCCAATTTATAGCGTGGTCAAGTCTAGTTGTAACGATAGAATCGCCTAGTTTTGATTCAACTCCTAATCCCATGATAGTGCCTTTTTCTTATAAATATAGATTAATCCAGCAAATAATAATCCCATGAAAACAAACATTTTAAATAGGCCATAATACCCTAATTCAGCAACATTCATAGCCCATGGAAACATAAAAATAATTTCCACATCAAATAACAAAAATGAAATGGCAACTAAATAAAATTTTACTGAGAATCTAATGTTTGTTGTTCCAATAGGATTTGAAACGCCACTTTCATAAACAGTATTTTTTATTTCTGAGTTCTCGTTTTTTGGACCAACAAATCTACTCAGTACAAACACGCTAGCTAGTACCAAACTTATGGTTACAAAAATCATAGAGGCTAATATTAATTCAGTTGACATCTTTTTCCCTATTTATAATATCATTAGTGGATTGTACACTATTTTATAATTCATCATAAACTTTTTCTGCCTTTTTAAAGCATTTATATAGATAGTGAGAAAAAAAGTAATACTTTGTTTGATAATTAGACTTTAAATGCTTTTGATAATTGTTGCATCGCTATATTCACGCTATATTGGGGCAAAGCAGTATTTAATCTAAAGTGTTTTTTCCCATTGCTACCAAAAGATACACCATCATTTAAAGCTATTTTACACTTGATTAATAGCAGTTCTTTTATTTCATCATGTGTTAGATTATAAAGTGAAAAATCTAGCCAAAGAAGATATGTTGCATCAGGAATAGTAAAATTTATTTTTATCTGATTTTCTTCAAAATACTCTTTTATAAATAAGATATTTTTCATAAGATAATTTTTAAGTTTTTCTACATACAAAGCACCATTATCATAAGCAGCTTTTGTTGCAATATACCCAAAAAAGTTTATTGATTGGATTTCTCTTTTTTGTGCTATTTTTTTGAATTTATCTAAAATCTCTTCATTCTTACTTATTGCATAACCACAATTAAGTCCAGCAATATTGAAAGTTTTCCCAGCACTATTTAGTGTAATAGTTTGATTTGCAATCTCTTTTGAGATAGATGCAAGAGGAGTAAATTTTTTAAAAGTTATATCTGAGTGAATTTCATCTGAAACTATTATAATATTGTGTTTTATACAAATTTCTGCAACTTTTTTTAGCTCATCTTTATTCCAAACTCGACCAACTGGATTGTGAGGTGAACATAAAGCTAGAATTTTTGTTTTAGGAGTGATTTTTGATTCTAAATCTTCTAAATCCATGGTGTAATAACCATTTTCATCTTTTTTTAGTTCATTTACAACTACTTTTCTATTGTTTGCAGTTACACATTTAAAAAGTGGTGGATAAATTGGAGTTTGAACAATTACTTCATCATTTTCTTCACTAAAGGCTTCAATACAAGCACTATATGCTGGAACTACGCCATTTATCATATAAATATCTTCTTTATTTATTTGCCAGTTATGTTGAGTGTTTTGCCAGTTTATTATTGATTGATAAATATCATCACTATCGATGCTATATCCATAAAGTGAATTTTTTGCTGCATCTAAAATTGCATCATTTATAAAGCTTGGAGTTTTAAAGTCCATATCAGCAACCCAAAGTGGATTTAAGTCCTCATATCCAAAATATCTTTTTAAACCATCATATTTTGCGCAATTTGTATTTTTTCTATTAATCTTTTCATCAAAATTGTATTCAATATTATCAAGCATATTCAAAACCTCTATTATAAACTATTTTTTATTGATAAAATGATATAAGATTTATACTAATTACCTCATTAGAGGTATACTCTGAGGGAAAAATGAAAGAAGCCATAGAACTATTAAAAAAACATGATTTACTAAAAATTATTGATGATGAACTCGATATTTATTTAGAAATCCCACATATTGCCTATATTGAAGTTAAAACAGAAAACTCAAAAGCAATTTTATTTACAAATCCAGTTGATAAGAAAAACAATAAAAAATTTGATATTCCAGTTTTAATGAATGTATTTTGTAACGAAAAAGCAGTTGAACTTTTTATTGGTGATGGGGATAAAATAGGAAGAGAGATAGAGTCATTATTAAAAATGAAACCACCAACTACATTTAGTGAAAAATTATCAACTTTTGGGAAACTTTTTGCACTTAAAAATACAATTCCTAAAAAATTAAAAGGAAAAGGTGAGTGCCAACAAATCATAAAACTTGGCTCTGATGCAAAACTTTCAGATTTACCAATTCTTACAACTTGGGAACAAGATGGTGGTCCATTTATTACTATGGGGCAAGTTTATACAACTAGCTTAAATGGAGAGTTAAAAAACCTTGGAATGTATAGACTTCAAGTTTATTCTGATAATACTTTAGGACTTCATTGGCAAATTCATAAAGACTCAAATCACTTTTTCCATGAGTATAAAAAAGCTGGTAAAAAAATGCCAGTAAGTATCGGAATTGGTGGAGACCCTATGTATATTTGGTGTGGACAAGCTCCTCTTCCTATTGGTGTTTTTGAACTTATGCTTTATGGATTTGTGAAAAATAAAAATGCACAACTAGTAAAATGTATTACAAATGATTTGTATGTTCCAAAAGATAATGACTTTATTATTGAAGGTTTTGTTGATCCAACACAAATAAAAATAGAAGGACCATTTGGAGACCATACTGGATATTATACGCTTGAAGAAGAGTATCCATTTATGGAAATAACTGCAATTACAAGTAAAGCAAAACCTACATTTTTAGCAACAGTTGTTGGAAAACCACCTTTAGAAGATAAATATATGGGACATGCGACAGAGAGAATATTTTTACCACTACTTAAAACAACTGCACCTGATTTAATTGATTATTATATGCCTGAAAATGGTGTGTTTCACAATCTTATTATGGCAAAAATTAAAACTTTATACCCTGGACATGCAAGTCAAATGATGCACGCATTTTGGGGCGTTGGACAAATGAGTTTTGTTAAACACGCTATTTTTGTGGGGGAAGATGCACCTGAACTTACAAATCATCAAGAAGTTGTTAAACATATTTTAAACAGAATAAATGTTGAAGATATGTTAATCTCAAAAGGTGTTGTTGATGCCCTTGACCATTCAAGTCCAAAATTTGCAGTTGGTGGAAAACTAGGACTTGATTGTACAGGTGATGAGATAAAAGAGTTGGGGATTACGCTTTTAGATGATGAGGTATTGTTATCTAAAATGCAAAATATTTCAAGTGATATAAAAGCTTTAAAGCAATATTTCCTCGATACAAAAAATCCAATTACAGTAATAAGCGTAGAAAAAACAAGAAATCAAAAATATCTGTTTGAAGAGTTAAAACCACTGTTTGAACATATCAAGATTTTAATAATTGTAGATGAGGCTAAAAATGATGTAAATAATGAATATATGCTTGTCTGGAGAGTATGTAATAATATCGATTCAAATAGAGATTTATTTATAGATGGACATACAATGTGTTTAGATGCAACTAATAAAAACTTACATGATAATTTCAAACGAAGATGGCCTGATGATGTTGATTGTACAAAAGAGGTTATTGAGTCATTAAGACAAAGAAAGATTCTTGATGTAAGTGATGAGTTTATAAAGAAGTTTTATTTATAAGAAAGAGGAGAAATTCTTCTCTTTTTTATATAACTGGGCGATTTAATCTTATAAAATATAATGAAGGTAAAGCT
>ERZ724518.330-NODE-330-length-19499-cov-8.489817_pt1 | contig 19499 bp, 20 predicted proteins | sample MGYA00376051_ERZ724518 | MGnify/ENA primary metagenome ERZ724518 (study PRJEB28724, sample SAMN07190885) | wastewater metagenome | isolation source: influent of sewage treatment plant in Hong Hong | place: Hong Kong | collected 2016-03-17 ... | reverse complement strand
CCCGTCACGCGCCCCGGATGGCGTGACTCCCCGTCACGCGACCTTGACGTCGACCTCGTGGAGGCCGGCCCCGGTCGGGGCCACGGTGACATCACCGTTGCCGACCGTGGACAGCGCCCGGACCTTCCAGGTGCCGGGGGCGGCGAAGAACCGGAAGTCGCCCGTCGCCGAGGCCACGACTTCGGCGGTGAACTCGTCGGACCCGTCCAGCAGTCGGACGAACGCGCCGCCGACCGACTGTCCGGACCCGTCGACGACCCGGCCGGTGATGACGGTCTCCTTCTCCAGGTCGACTCCGGCGGGCAACGTCTGGCCTTGCCTAGGTGCTGAGCACATGATCAACTTCCCAACTCGATCGGGGCACCCACCAGGGAGCCGTATTCGGTCCAACTGCCGTCGTAGTTCTTCACATTCCGGTGGCCAAGAAGTTCCCGCAGCACGAACCAGGTATGCGACGAGCGCTCACCGATTCGGCAGTACGCGATGGTCTCGCGGTCGCCGTCCAGGCCGGCCTCGGCGTAGAGCTTGGCCAGGTCCTCGTCGGACTTGAACGTGCCGTCCTCGTTGGCGGCCTTGCTCCAGGGCACGTTGATCGCGCCGGGGATGTGGCCGGGCCGCTGGCTCTGTTCCTGGGGCAGGTGGGCCGGCGCCAGGATCTTGCCGGAGAACTCGTCGGGGGAGCGCACGTCGACGAGGTTCTTGGTGTTGATGGCCGCGATCACCTCGTCGCGAAAAGCGCGGATGGTGTTGTCGGGTGCCTTGGCGGAATAGCTGGTGGCCGGACGGTCGACGGTGTCGCTCGACAGCGGACGGCCGTCGAGTTCCCACTTCTTGCGCCCGCCGTCGAGAAGCTTGACGTCCTCGTGCCCGTACAGCTTGAAGTACCAGTACGCGTACGCGGCGAACCAGTTGTTGTTCCCGCCGTAGAGCACAACGGTGTCGTCATTGGCGATGCCCTTGTCGCTCAACAGCTTCGAGAACTGTTGGGCGTCGACGAAGTCCCGCTTGACCGGGTCCTGCAGATCGGTCTTCCAATCCAGTTTCACCGCCCCGGCGATGTGTCCGCCGTCGTAGGCGCTGGCGTCCTCGTCGACTTCGACGAAGACGACGTCAGGTGTCTCGAGATTGCTCTCGGCCCAGTCGGCGGAGACCAGGACGTCGGAGCGAGCCATGGCGGCGATCCTTTCGAGTGCGGGTCGGACGGCTCTAGGTCGAGATGCGGCGCACCCGGTGCACCAGCGGGTAGAGCTGGCAGCCCAGGCAGATGCCGAACGCCGCGTTGAGGAAGGCGGCGAAAAGGGCGAAGGCCGTGGCGACCACGCCGAGCAGTGGCGCGCCGAAGACGAAGCCGGCGACCCCGACGACGGCGAAGATCAGCCCGACCAGCTGGGCGAACTGCAGGGGCGGCACGGGTTCCCGCTCGGTGACCGGGCTCAGCCGCGGTGCCACGAAATTGGCGAAGATCAGGCCGTACGGGTGCTGGCGGGGCCCGCGCAGCGCCCCGATCGCGAACACGACGGCCTGCACGGCCAGCAGGATCGTCGCGCCGGCCGGGCTGATGGCCGAGAGGACGAGCACCGCGAGCAGCACGACGGTGGTGATCCAGGCCGCGAAGCGCGGACCGCGGACGTCCACCTGGGCCGGTGCGGCGACTTCGGGGGTGGTGTTGGTGGTCGACATGGGTCTACTCCTGTTGCCGGGGTTGATGGAGGCACGCCACAACGGGCTACTCCGAGCGCTTACGCGAAAAAAGGGGATACGAAGAGGTCGCGCAGCTACTCAGCAGCTACAGCAACAACAGCAACAACCCGCGACGCGGCACAGATCGACTGCGCGGCGCTTGGTGAGCAGCAGCTCGAGGCGGGCGGACACGGCAGACATGCTACCCAATGAACCCGGTCTCAGGCCAACAGAGGTTCGAGGGCCGACCGCAGGTCGGCGGCCTTCGGCACCCCGGACGTCCGGTAGCGCTGATTGCCGTCGGCGTCGAAGATGAACGTGGTCGGCAGCGACAGCACCGAAAGGTTGCGGGCCGCAACCGGATTGGCGTCCATGTCGATCTCGATGTGGGCGACCTCGGGCAGGTCGGCGCAGACCTGATCCACCACCCGTCGCACCCCGGCGCAGGGTCCGCACCACACCGCGCTGAAGTGCACGATGGTCGGCCCGGTGCGGGACAGGCCCAGATCGCTGGTGTCGACGGCCGTCGGAGTGGCGGTGTCGCGCAGCACGCCGGAGCGCCGGTTGTGCAGCACACCGGCGATGGCGGCCACGCCCAGCGCGGCGGCGATGGCCGCGATCGCGGTGATCAGCGCGGGAGTCATGACTGCCTGAACGCATCGAGACGGATGGTTACTCCCTCGGTGATGCCCTCGATGATGACGTCGGACCCGCGGGCCCCCTCGGTGGTCGGGCGGACCCCGAACGGAAGGCGCTGGCCGGGCAGGGCGGCGTTGAAAGCGTCGAGCACGGCCGCCTTCTTCTCATCCGGCACGACCTGGTTGGCGGTGCCGGGCCCGGTCGCCACACCGGTGGCGGTGAACACCAGTGTCGTCTGGTCCTGGCCCGCGACCGCAAGGTCGACGGTCACGCTGACCGGCTTGTCGAAACCGGCCTTGCGCGGGGTGCCGGTGAAAACCAGGCCCTTGTTGCCGGAGATGCCGGACTCGGTGGTGCCCCCGGTGGCGTCGTTGGTGTCCTTCGCGGGGGCCTCGACCATCAGGTCCTTGATTCCCATGAACCGGCCGAGGTGTCCGGAGTCGATGATGATCCGGCTCTCCAGCTTGCCGACGGGCAGCGGGGCATCCGGCCTGATCAGCCACGAGGCTTTGGTCAGGTCGACGGCATGCAGGGTGGCTTCGAGGCCGGCCCGGCCGACCACCGCGTGGTCGACCCCGTTGGCCTTGATCTCGATCTCGTCGTAGTGATGGTTGACCGCCTGCTGGATGAACGGAAAGCCCAGGATCGCCACCGAGGGGTCGAACGACAGACCGGCGGCCTCGCGGACGGTACGGGCCAGCCGATACTCGGCGTAGATGGTGGCGCCGAAGTCTGCACCGATCGCCCCGACCACCACCGCGAAGACCGCGGCGGCCACGGCGATCAGCACCTTGCGCACCCGGACATTCTGGCCCACCGGCGCCGATGACGGCGCGGTCACGGGTTCCGGGAATGCCGACTGGATCACTGAGATCGGCTAAATAGCAGGTCGCGGGTTAAAGTAGAAGCCCGATGGTCGGTAACGGCCGTGTGTCGCCCATGAATCTGGGAGATCACCGCGACATCGATGTCGAGGATGAGGTTCCGGGGCATTGGAGAGTGTGTTGGATCTGCTACTTCTCACCGTCGACCCGCACCCGGAGTCGGTCCTGCCCTCGTTGTCCCTGCTCGCCCACAACGTGCGGTCGGCGCCGACCGAGGTGTCGTCGCTGCTGGAAGCCGGTACCGCGGACGTCGCGATCGTCGACGCCCGCACCGACCTGGCCGCCGCGCGCGGCCTGTGCCGGCTGCTCGGCACCACCGGAACCTCGGTGCCGGTGGTCGCCGTCGTCAACGAGGGCGGCCTGGTGGCGGTGAACATGGACTGGGGTCTCGACGAGATCCTGCTGCCCGGTACCGGGCCCGCCGAGATCGACGCCCGGTTGCGCCTGTTGGTGGGCAGGCGCGGCGGTATCGCCAGCCAGGAGAGCGCGGGCAAGGTCAGTCTCGGCGAGCTCGTCATCGACGAGGGCACCTACACCGCGCGGCTGCGCGGCCGTCCGCTGGATCTGACCTACAAGGAATTCGAACTCCTCAAGTACCTCGCGCAGCACGCCGGCCGGGTGTTCACCCGCGCGCAGTTGCTGCAGGAGGTGTGGGGTTACGACTTCTTCGGCGGCACCCGCACCGTCGACGTCCACGTGCGGCGGCTGCGGGCCAAGCTCGGGCCCGAGTACGAGTCGCTGATCGGGACGGTGCGCAACGTCGGTTACAAGGCGGTGCGTCCGGCGCGGGGCCGCCCCGCCGCGGCCGATTCCGACTACGACGACGACGTCGACGGTTTCTCCGACGCCGAGGACGACCTGTCGGAGTCGGTGCAGGACGCGCTGCGGTCCGCCGATTCGATGTCGCACCCGCTGCGCAGTCAGTGATCGAGCCGACCTGGCAGCCCGCGCTCACCCCGCAACAGCAGAGCCGGATTCGTGAACTGATCGCGGCGGCGGCGCAATCCGATGGTGTCGCGCCGGTCGGGGAGCAGGTGCTTCGCGAACTTGCCCACCAGCGCACCGGGCATCTACTCGCCGCCGAGGGCGGCGACGTCCTCGGTTACCTCAACCTGACCCCGGGCCGCGGCGGCGCCGATGCGATGGGGGAACTGGTCGTCCATCCACGCGCCCGCCGCCGCGGCATCGGCACCGCGCTGCTGCGGACCGCGGCCGCCCGGGAGCGGAACGACGTCCGGTTCTGGGCGCACGGCACCCAACCCGCGGCGCGGGCCGTGGCCGACGCCCTGCACCTGGCGGTGGTCCGCGAACTCCTGCAGATGCGCCGGACCCTCCAGGACCTGCCCGAACCCGCGGTGTCGGACGGCCTGCGGATCCGGACCTACGCCGGGGCCTCCGACGATGCCGAACTGCTGCGGGTCAACAACGCCGCCTTCGCCTGGCACCCCGAGCAGGGCGGGTGGACCGAAGCGGACCTCGCCGAACGACGCGCCGAACCGTGGTTCGACCCGGCCGGGCTGTTTCTGGCCTTCGCCGAAGACACCGGGGCGCTGCTGGGCTTCCACTGGACCAAGGTGCACACCGACCGGCCGGGCCTGGGCGAGGTGTACGTGGTGGGCGTCGACCCCGCAGCGCAGGGCCGGGGTCTGGGCCGCATCCTCACCCAGGTGGGCATCGATCACCTCGCAGAACGGTTGAGCGGGCATGACGACGCCGAGGTGATGCTGTATGTCGAGGCCGACAACACCGCCGCGGTCAACACCTACCGCCGCCTCGGCTTCGCCGTGTCGAACGTGGACACCGCCTACCGGCCGACCGCCCCGGCCGGCGCCGAAACGCACAGCTGACTACCTGCTGCCGGTAAGGCCCCGTTCACCGACCTGTTCACCCGTCGTTCACCTGCCATGTCCGTTCCGTGCACCGCCACCGCTTACGTTTCCCGGGAGTCTGCAAGCCGACGAACGAAAGTGGGATCAGTGAGCTTCAACAGGATTGGCAAGGCGTTCGGCACCACCGTGGCTGTCGCGGCGATCGCGACCGTGTCGCTGTCGGCGTGCGGTAGCGACAACAACGCCACGTCATCGTCCGGCTCGGATGGCGGTTCGTCGTCGAACTGCGCGGGTAAGAAGTCGCTCAAGGCCAGCGGCTCCTCGGCGCAGGCGAACGCCATGACGCGCTTCGTCACCGCCTACGAGGCGGCCTGCCCCGGCTTCACCGTCAACTACACCTCCAGCGGATCCGGCGCGGGTGTGTCCGAATTCATCGGCGGCCAAACCGATTTCGGCGGCACCGACTCACCGCTGAACCCGGAGAAGGGCGAGGTGGAGAAGGCCAAGGCGCGCTGCGGCGGTAGCGACGCGTGGAACCTGCCGATGGTGTTCGGCCCGATCGCGATCACCTACAACGTTCCCGGCGTCGACGGCATCGCCCTCGATGGGCCGACGGCGGCCAAGATCTTCAACGGCACCGTGAAGAGCTGGGACGCCCCCGAGATCGCGGCGCTGAACCAGGGCAAGGCCCTGCCGGCGACCCCGATCGTCGTCATCTTCCGCAGTGACGAGTCGGGAACCACCGACAACTTCCAGAAGTACCTCGACGCCGCGTCCAACGGGGCGTGGGGCAAGGGGGCCGGCAAGACCTTCAACGGCGGCACCGGCGAGGGCGCCAAGGGCAACGAGGGCACCTCGGCGGCGATCAAGAGCACCCCCGGCTCGATCACCTACAACGAGTGGTCGTTCGCCAAGAACCAGGGGCTGCAGATCGCCAACGTCATCACCTCGGCCGGACCGGATCCGGTGGTGCTCAGCGTCGAGTCGGTGGGCAAGTCCATCGAGGGCGTGAAGATCAAGGGCCAGGGCAACGACCTGGTGCTCGACACCTCGTCGTTCTACAACCCCACCACGCCCGGCGCCTACCCGATCGTGCTCGGCACCTACACCGTCGTCTGCTCGAAGTATCCGGACAGCCAGGTCGCGCCGGCCGTCAAGGCGTTCCTGACCATCGCACTCGGCAAGGGTCAGGAGGGCCTGACCGACAACGGCTACATCCCGGTGCCGGACTCGTTCAAGGGCAAGCTAAGCGCCGCCATCGACGCCATCGCATGAGTGGTAACCCGTGACGATCAAACCCGAACCGACCGCTGTGGGCCCGCGAACCCCCGCAGGCCCACAGCGGTCGCGGAATACTGACAACGTGCCTCCGAAGCTCCCGCCCCAGTCCGGCCTGCGCGGCGGCAACCGCTGGGGCGATCGGATCTTCGGGTCGATCGCGGTGGCGGCGGGCGCCACCATCATCGGTGCTATCGCCTTGATGGCCCTGTTCCTGATCATTCGCGCGGTGCCATCGCTGCGCGTCAACAAGGCCAACTTCTTCACCAGCTCCGAGTTCGTGACGAACGACGCCGAGAACCTGCGGTTCGGCATCGCCGAACTGTTCCAGGTCACCGTGCTGAGTTCGCTGTTCGCCCTCGTGATCGCGGTACCGATCGCGATCGGCATCGCGGCGTTCCTGACGAACTACGCACCGCGCCGGCTGGCCCGGCCGTTCGCGATCCTGGTCGACCTGCTGGCCGCGGTGCCCTCGATCGTGTTCGGTCTCTGGGGGATCTTCGTGCTGGCACCCTGGCTCGAGCCGGTCGCCCGGTTCCTGAACGACCACCTCGGCTGGTTCTTCCTCTTCGCCAAGGGCAATGTCTCCCTGGCCGGCGGCGGGACGATCTTCACCGCCGGAGTCGTTCTGGCCGTGATGATTCTGCCGATCATCACCTCGGTGACCAGGGAGGTGTTCAGCCTCACGCCGCGCGGCCATGTCGAGGCCGCCCAGGCCCTTGGGGCCACCAAATGGGAAGTCATCCGCATGACGGTGTTCCCCTATGGCCGCAGCGGGATGATCGCCGGTTCGATGCTGGGCCTGGGGCGCGCGCTCGGTGAGACGGTCGCCGTGTTGATCATCCTGCGTTCGGCCGCCCAGGCCGGCCACTGGTCGCTGTTCGACGGCGGCTACACGTTCGCCTCCAAGATCGCCTCCGCCGCAGCCGAATTCAGCTCGCCGCTGCCAACCGGCGCCTACATCGCCGCCGGCTTCGTCTTGTTCATCTTGACGTTCATCGTCAATGCACTGGCCCGCGCGGCCGCGGGAGGAAGGGTCAGCGGAGGATGACGCAAGCCACGCTCGACGCGCCGGTCAAGGGTCCGACGTTCCATCCCATCAGTCGCAGTCGCAAGTTCAAGAACGCCCTTGCGACCACATTGTTCGGCACCGCTTTCCTGATCGCCATGGTGCCGCTCGTATGGGTGCTCTACACCGTCCTGGAGCGGGGATTCAAGGCGGTCATCAGCCCGGGTTGGTGGAGCCGATCGCTGGCCGGTGTGCTGCCCGATCAGTTCGCCGGCGGCGTCTACCACGCGATCTACGGGACGTTGATCCAGGCGGGTATCGCTGCGGTGCTCTCGGTTCCGCTCGGCATCATGGCCGCCATCTACCTGGTGGAGTACGGCCGCGGCCGCTTCGCGAAGGTCACCACCTTCATGGTCGACATCCTCGCCGGTGTTCCGTCGATCGTCGCGGCGCTCTTCATCTTCGCGTTGTGGATCGCCACCCTCGGGTTTCCGCAGAGCGCATTCGCCGTCGCCCTGGCGCTGGTGTTGCTGATGCTGCCGGTGGTGGTGCGCAACACCGAGGAGATGCTCAAGCTGGTTCCCGACGAATTGCGGGAAGCCTCATACGCGTTGGGCATTCCCAAGTGGAAGACCATCCTGCGGGTGGTGGTGCCGACCGCGCTGCCCGGAATGATCAGCGGAATCCTGCTGGCGCTGGCGCGGGTGATGGGTGAGACGGCACCGGTGCTGGTGCTGGTGGGCTACGCCCGGTCCATCAACTACGACGCGCTCAACGGCAACATGGCCTCCCTGCCGCTGTTGATCTACACCGAACTGACCAATCCGGAGGCGGCGGGCCGGCTGCGGGTCTGGGGCGCCGCGCTGACCCTGATCCTGCTGGTTGCGGCCCTGTACATCGCCGCCGCGTTCGTCAACCGCTACCTGGCCCGAAATCGCACCTGACGGCCTCGAGGAGAGAACACATGGCAAAGCGGATCGACCTCAAAGACGTCAACATCTACTACGGTTCCTTCCACGCGGTGGCCGACGTGTCGCTGGCGGTGCCGCCGCGCAGCGTCACGGCGTTCATCGGACCGTCCGGCTGCGGCAAGTCCACCGTGCTCCGTGCCCTGAACCGGATGCACGAGGTGATCCCGGGCGGCCGAGTCGAAGGCTCGGTGCTGCTCGACGGGGAGGACATCTACGGTTCGGGAGTCGACCCGGTGAGTGTGCGCAAGACCATCGGCATGGTCTTCCAGCGGCCGAACCCGTTCCCCACCATGTCCATCAAGGACAACGTGGTCGCCGGGCTGAAGCTGCAGGGCGTGCGCAACCGGAAGGTGATCGACGAGACCGCGGAGCGCTCCCTCAAGGGCGCAAACCTGTGGAACGAGGTCAAGGACCGCCTCGACAAGCCGGGCGGTGGGCTCTCCGGCGGCCAGCAGCAGCGGCTGTGCATCGCCCGCGCGATCGCCGTGCAGCCCGATGTGCTGCTCATGGACGAGCCGTGCTCGGCCCTCGACCCGATCTCGACGCTCGCCATCGAGGATCTGATCGCCGAACTCAAGCAGGACTTCACGATCGTCATCGTCACGCACAACATGCAGCAGGCGGCCCGCGTCAGCGATCAGACGGCGTTCTTCAACCTGGAGGCCACCGGGAAGCCGGGCAAGCTCGTCGAGGTGGACGACACCGAGAAGATCTTCTCCAACCCTGCCCAGCGGGCCACGGAGGATTACATCTCCGGGCGGTTCGGCTAGGTCGCCGGATCCACCTCAGTAGGTGGCGATTTCCTCTTCGTCCGGCAGCCGGCCGGTCACCTGGAAGATGACCCGCCGGGAGATCTCCACGGCATGGTCGGCGAACCGTTCGTAGAACCGGCCCAACAGCGTCACGTCCACGGCGGCGGCGACGCCGTGCTTCCACTCCCGATCCATCATCACGGTGAACAGATGGCGGTGCAGGTCGTCCATCGCGTCGTCTTCTTCGCGGATGCTGCGGGCCTTGTCCGGATCGCGTGAGATCAACACCTCGCGGGCGCTCTCACCCAATTCGACTGCGACCCGGCCCATTTCGGCGAAGTAGCCGTTGACCTCCTCGGGCAGCGCATGCTGGGGGTGGCGGCGGCGGGCGATCTTGGCCACATGCAGCGCCAGTGCGCCCATCCGGTCCACGTCGGCCACGATCTGGATGGAGCTCACGATCGCGCGCAGATCACCGGCGACGGGCGCCTGCAGCGCCAGCAGCACGAAGGCGGCCTCCTCGGCGCGCGCGCTGGAGGCGCTGATCTGCTCGTGGTCACTGATCACCTGCTCGGCCAGCGTCAGGTCGGCCTGCAGCAGGGCCTGGGTGGCGCGCTCCATGGCGACCCCCGCCATCCGGCACATCTCGGCCAGTTGCTGGGTCAGCGCATCGAGTTGGTCGTGGTACGCGGTCCGCATTGGCCAAGCCTACTTCCCGACACCGTGGCTCAGCGCCGCGACGGGGTGAACGACAGGTGAATGAGTCCTACCCAAGTCGGCGGGCGGCAACCGCTATTCGCAGGTCACGTCAGCCGCGTTGGTCACCGTGAGATCCTCGGGCAGCTGGGTGGGGGTGCTGCTTCCGGTGTGGGTGACCGGAACCTTGACCGCCGAACCACTGGCGGGCGGCGCGTTGACGGCCGTGAAGTCCGGACCGAGCACAACCTGAACCACCTCGCCGAGGCCGGTGACCCGCTCGATCTGCGCATTCGGGAATGCCGCGGCGACCGTCGCCGCCGCCTGCTCGTTGCCCGCGGAGAACAGCACCGTCGTGGTCGTGACGGTGTCGGAGTAGTCGTCGGGGTTCAGCACATGGAAGCCGTGCTCGGCCAGTTGGGTGCTGGCGGTGTTGGCCACACCGCTGTCGGCGGTGGAATTGGAGACCTGGACCGTGACGTCCTTCGGGTCGGTGGTCACCGCGTTGATGAGCTCCGTCACCTTGGTGTCCGGGGAGTCGGGGACCGCCGGGGCGGTGCTCGAGGGGGTGGCGGCCTCGGCGATGGCCTCCGAGGTCTTGTCGGCCTGGGCGACCTGCCCGGTCGTCGCGTTCTTGTCGTTCTCGCCCGGCAGCGGGTCGTCATTGATGATCGCGTCGAACAGCGCCCGGATGTCCTCGCTGCGCGGCTCCTCGTTGCCGTCGGCATCGGTGACGCCGGTGGTCGGCACGGTCACGAACGTGATGCGTCCGGCGGCCACACCCTGCAGCGATTGTCCGAGGTCGACGAGGTCCTTGGTCTTGACGTTGTCGACGTAGGTGTCGCCGACGAACATGTTCACCACATCGTTCAGCTTGTTGAGGCTGAACAGGGTGTCGGTGGAGATCACCGAGCGCAGCAGCGAGGACAGGAACAGCTGCTGGCGCTTGATGCGGCCGTAGTCGCCGTTGCCCTCGGTGGTGACCTGCCGGGCCCGCACGTAGTTGAGCGCACTGTGGCCGTCCAGCCGCTGATGGCCGGCGGTGGCCAGCACCGTTCCGAGTTCGTAGTCCTCCAGCGGGGTGGTGCTGCAGACGTCGACCCCACCCAGGGCGTCGACCATCTTGGCGAAGCCGTTGAAGTCCACCGCCATGAACCGGTTGATCGACAGCCCGGAGATCTTCTGAATGGCCTTGACCAGGCACTTGGGCCCGCCGAGCGAGTAGGCCGAGTTCAGCTTGGTCTCGGTGTAGCGCCACTGGTCGCTCCACTCGCCGGTGTGCTTGTCGTACACCGGGCCGTATTCGCCGGTCTCGGGATCCCAGGCCTCACAGCTCATCGGGGTGATGGCCAGGTCGCGAGGAAAGGACACCGCCACCACGCGCTTGCGGTTCGCCGGGATGTTCACCAGCATCACGGTGTCCGATCGGGATCCTTCGGCGTCGGTCGTGTCCCCGGCCCCCACCTCGGAGTTCGCCCCGATGCGGCTGTCCACGCCGACGATCAGGAAGTTCTCGTCACCGAACTGCGCGTTCGGGTCCAGGATGTCGCGCGAGTTCGGGTCGAGCGCCGCGACGTTGCGCAGCAGGTCGTTCTTGGACGCCTGCCACTGGTAGGCCCCGCCGGTCAGCGCGAGCGCGGATACCGCGAACAGCACCGCGGCCGAGCGCCCGGCCAGGATGATCGGCCGCCGCTTCTTGCGTTTCGGTTCCGCGGGCTTCCCGGCCTTCGGCCGGCCGACGCGCTTCGGCGACACCCGGTCGTCGGGCTCGGGGTCCCGCCGGGCGACCAGGGGTGCTCGCCTGCCGGTGATGGCCGCCAGGTTGGGAATCTCGTCGGCGACGCCGCGCACGACGGGAATGGGTTCGGTGCGGTCCTGGGAGTTGTCGCGGGTCGCCGGTTCGGCCGCACTGTGGTGCCGTGCCGGTGGGACGGTCGGGGTGGTTCCGCCGAGCTTGGCGATCAGGTCGGCGACGGACAGGCCCTCGGTGTGGCTGCCGGAGCGGTCGGGATCGGCTGCGGGCCGTGCCGACGTGGCGGCGCGCTCCCAGGGGGCCGCCGGCGAAACGTGTGGCGGGGTGCGGGTGACCCGATAGTGGTCACCGGGACCGGCCGTGGTGGGGTCGCCAGGAGTGGCGTTGTCGCCGTCACTCATGGTGCCTCCGCATGTGTCCGTCCGGGTCGGGTGGACCCGCTCGTTGAGGTGCTGGCGCGGCTCTGCGCGACGTGGCCGCGGTGCGGATTTCTGGGCACCGGGGCCGGCCGCCGCTTCGCGGCGACACAACTGCTCCTACGTCTCTAGCAGCACGCGGTGGGGGTCCGCCACTTCAGCGGTCTCCCAGCCACGTCAGATCGTACTGAGCCAATCTAAGAGCATGCGAGCCCGAGGAGATTTCGGGACCGTCTCGATTCAGCCACCCGAGACCATGGCGTCGGCTCCCGCAGGGACCGTGCAGTCGTCCGGGTCGGCGAGCCACCCCTCGGGCAGGGTGACCGAACCGGCCGAGCCCTGACGGCCCCGCGGCCCGCCCGCCGCCGGCGGAAAGGGTACGTCGCGGTCGAGGAGTCCCAGCAGTCGGTCAAGCTCGTCGAGGGTCTTGACCAGCGCCAATGCCCGGCGTATGTCAGCTCCGGCGGGGAAGCCGTGCAGGTACCAGGCGACGTGCTTGCGGATGTCCCGCATGCCCTTGTCCTCACCGAAATGGTCGGCCAGCAGGCTGCCGTGCCTGCGGACGATGTCGGCCACCTCGCCCAGACTCGGCGGGGTGGGCGCCGGCGAGCCGGTGAACGCCGCGGACAGCTCGGCGAACAGCCAGGGCCTGCCCAGGCACCCGCGGCCGATGACGACTCCGTCACACCCGGTCGCGGCCATCATCGCCAACGCGTCGCTGGCCTCGAAGATGTCGCCGTTGCCCAGCACCGGGACGGTCGTGACCGCCTCCTTCAGCCGGGCGATCTGGTCCCAGTCGGCGGTCCCGGAATAACGCTGGGCCGCGGTGCGGGCGTGTAGCGCCACCGCGGCGGCGCCCTCCTGCTCGGCGATGCGGCCCGCGTCGATGTGGGTGTGATGGGTCTCGTCGATGCCGATCCGGAACTTGACCGTCACCGGCACCGGCGTGCCCTCGGTGGCGCGGACCGCGGCGGCGACGATCTGGCCGAACAGCCGTCGCTTGTACGGCAGCGCGGCCCCGCCGCCGCGCCGGGTGACCTTCGGCACCGGGCAGCCGAAGTTCATGTCGATGTGGTCGGCGAGGTTCTCCTCGACGATCATCCTCGCCGCGTCGTAGGTGGTCGCCGGGTCGACGGTGTACAGCTGCAGCGAGCGCGGCGACTCCTGGGGCGCGAACGCCGTCATGTGCATGGTGACCGGATGCCGCTCGACCAGGGCGCGGGCGGTCACCATCTCGCAGACGTAGAGCCCGCTGACGGTGCCCACCCGGGCCTCCTCGAGCTCACGGCACAGGGTGCGGAACGCGACGTTCGTCACCCCGGCCATGGGCGCCAACACGACCGGGCTGCGTAGGGCGAAAGGCCCGATCCGCAGCCCGGTGGTGGCCGGTTGTGCCGGTGCGTCGTCGAGGGTCTCGACGCTCGCCTGGGTCGTGTCGGCTACGTCGACGCTCCCGCCAGCACCGCGTTCTTCTTGTCGGCCATCTTGGCCTCGCGCTCGAGCCGCCGGGCCTTGGCGTCCTCGAACTTCACGCAGGTCTCCTCGAGGTCCTCGACCAGCTTGCCCAGCTCGTCACGCAGCCGCGCGCCCTCGCCGGAGAAGTCGTCGCGCTCGAAGATGCGCCACTTCTTGAGCACCGGCATCACCACGTCGTCCAGGTGGATGCGCGGGTCGTAGACGCCGCCGACGGCGATGATGACGGCCTTGCGGCGGAACTCCGGAACGGTGTATCCGGGCATCTTGAAGTTGTGCAGGATGCGGTGCACCGACTTGATCGCCTGGTTGGGGGCGATGTCCAGGCCGGCGGCGCTGACGTCGCGGTAGAAGATCATGTGCAGGTTCTCGTCGTTGGAGATCCGTGCCAGCAGCTGCTCGGCGACCGGCTCGTTGCACTCCTTGCCGGTGTTGCGGTGCGAGACGCGGGTGGCCAGTTCCTGGAAGCTGACGTACATCACCGAGTCGAACAGGCTCTCGGCGAACAGGTCACCCTGCTGGTTCTGGCCGGGCGAGAAGCCGCGGGTCATCTGCTCCATGCGCAGCTCTTCGAGCTCGACGGGATCACAGTTGCGGGTGACCACCAGGTAGTCCCGGATGGAGATGCCGTGCCGGTTCTCCTCGGCGGTCCAACGGTTCACCCAGTAGCCCCAGGGGCCGTCCAGGCTGAAGTTCATCGCGATCTCGCGGTGGTACGCGGGCAGGTTGTCCTCGGTGAGCAGGTTCTGCACCATGGCCACCCGGGCGACCTCGGAAAGCTTGGCCTGGTCGGGATCCCAGTCCTGGCCGCCCAGGGCGTAGTAGTTCTTGCCGTCCGACCACGGGATGTAGTCGTGCGGGTTCCACTCCTTCATCATCGACATGTGCCGATTGGTCAGAGCCTCCGCGACGGGTTCAAGTTCGCGCAGTAGTTGTAGGTCGGTCAGGTCTTTCGACATGGACCCTCCAGTTATCTGTGCCTAGTAGTTGCACCAATATATCTGTGTATCCCGGTGACATTCAAGTTCATCGTCCCGGGCGGCATGTCGCCGACTTCTGCGGAGTACCCGGTTCGGAGGTATTCTGCAGCCACTACCCAGCAAACCCGGAGGTCGGTGGCATTGAACAGGATCATGATCGTCGGCGCCGGTGCCCTGAGCACCGCGGCGGTGGCACTGATGACTTTCGGCACCGGGACCGCGGCCGCCATCAACGAGTACGCCGGCCAGACCTACGCCGACGCGACTCAGGCGATCAGCGACGCGGGGCAGTCGGCCGTCATCGCGACGCGGGTGGGTAGCTTCCTGCCCACCGACGAGTGCATGGTCACCGGCTCGCGATCGGCCAATTTCCTGGACTCCAGCGGCATCAACGGCGGTGGCCGGGTACTGCTGTACCTGAACTGCAACGACACCTACGCCAAGGCCGGCATTCCGGGCAACTCGCTGGGCAGCCCCGAGGGTCGGGCGGCCAAGGCCGACGCCGACGCGAAGGCGGCCGAAGAGCAGGAGCAGGCCGAGGCCGAGGCGGCCGCCGTGGGCGAGCAGGGCTAGCGAGTCGCCCGGCTGAGCAGCAGATCCACGCAGTAGTCGATGAACTGCTCGCGGGAGGCCGTCAGTCGGCCGTCCAGGTAGGCGGTGAACAGCGCCGTCAACGCCCCCACCAGCCCGGTGGCCACCATGTTCTGCACCGTCGGATCGCCGATGGTGGTCAGTTTGCGCTGCAGCAGGCCGATGAACGTCGGCATCCATTCCGCACCGGAGCGCACCAGCACCGGCTCCACCTCGGGGGCCAGCAGCAGGACGCGGCCGCGCACCGGATCGTCGACCATCAACGCGACGAACTGTTCCACCGCCTCGCGCGGGGTGCTCGCCGACATCAGTGCGGACATCGCGCGGCTGCAGACGTCGTCATATACGGCCCGGACGAATTCGTCACGGTCGCTGAAGCTTTCGTAGAAGTAGCGCTCGGTCAGGCCGGCTTCGCGGCACACCGCCCGAACGGTCAATGCGGGGCCGCCCGCTCCGCCGAGCAGCGTGACCCCCGCGACGATCAATTCGTCGCGGCGACGCACCTGGCGGTCCCGGAGGGGAACACCCGACCAGCGGCCCCGTCGTTGACCCGAGGTCACAACCCTCCTAGGCTCGAGGTGACAACGTGCGTAGTCAAGTCGTCGGCCGCCGCCGAGGAAAGGTCACCAGTTGAGCCAACATACTTCCGAGACGCACCCGCCCACCAGCGACGGCGCCTCGGCGGAGGCCGGCTGCCCGGTGACGGGCGGCGGCTACCGGGCCCCGGCCCGACCCCTTGGACCGGATTCACTGACCTGGAAGATCTTCGGTGACTGGCGCGGCCTGCTGCAGGGACCGTGGGCGGGGTCGATGCAGAACATGCACCCGCAGCTCGGCGCCGCGGTCAAGGATCACTCGATATTCTTCACCGAGCGGCTCCCGCGGCTGTTCCGTTCGCTGTACCCGATCGGGGGCGTGGTGTTCGACGGTGAGCGCGCCCCGGCCACGGGCGCCGAGGTACGCGACTACCACATCCCGATCAAGGGGGTCGACGAGCAGGGCCGGCGCTACAGCGCGCTGAACCCGGACGTCTTCTACTGGGCGCACGCGACGTTCTTCATGGGCACGATCCTGACGGCCGAGCACTTCGGTGACGGCCTCACCGAGGCGCAGAAGCGCCAGCTGTTCGACGAGCACGTCACCTGGTACCGGATGTACGGCATGAGCATGCGGCCGGTTCCCCAGACGTGGGAGGACTTTCAGGTCTACTGGAACCGGATGTGCCGCGAGGAGCTGGAGAACACCTGGGCGGCGCGTGAGGTGCTCAACCTGAAGTCGATGCCCAAACCGCTTGATGGGCAATGGATTCCGGATTGGTTGTGGTCGGCCTACCTCAGGGTGATGGAACCGTTCGCGGTGTGGGTGACGGTCGGGCTGTATGACGAGCCGGTGCGCGAGTTGATGGGCTACATGTGGTCGGCGCGCGACGCCTGGCTGCACCGTAGGTTCGGGCAGGGGATCAACCTGGCCTTCAAGTTGTTGCCGCGCCGCAGGCGCATGCACCCGCGGGCCCGGGCGGGTTGGGATCGCGCCGAGGGCCGGATCCCGGCCGATGCCCCGCTGGTGCACACCCCGGCGCGCAACCTGCCGCCGATCACCGAGCGGGACAAGGGGATTCACTACGTGGGTGCGGCGGGCTCGCCGCGGTAACGTTCGCCCTACTCGGGGGCGCGGCGCAGGACGGCCAGCACCGTCAGCAACAGGATCTTGAAGTCCAGGGTCAACGACCAGTTCTCGATGTAGTAGTTGTCCCACTCCGCGCGGTCGGCGATCGAGGTCTGCCCGCGCAGGCCGTGCACCTGCGCCCAACCGGTCATGCCGGCCTTCACCCGATGCCGTTCGCCGTACCGGCGGATCTGCATCTCGAAGAGCTCGACGAACTCCGGACGCTCGGGCCGCGGGCCGACCAGGCTCATCTCGCCCTTGATCACGTTGATCAGCTGTGGCAGTTCGTCCATCGACGTCGCCCGCATGATCTTGCCGATCGCCGTGCGCCGGTCGACCCCCTCGACGCCGCCCGGCGCCGCACCCGACTTCAGTTCGAAGTCGGCGTCGGACGGCCGGGGCGGGCGCATGGTGCGGAACTTCAGACAGTCGAAGACCTTCCCGTCGCGCCCGACGCGCGGCTGCCGGAAGAAGATCGGACCCGGCGAACTCAGCCGGACCAGCAGCATCAGGGTCAGGAACAGCGGCGAAATCAACAGCAGGCCGAGCGACGAGCACACCCGATCGATGAAGTGCTTGATCGCGAACTGCCAGCCCCGCGGGTTGGTGTGGGCGAGCGCGATCAGCGGCAGGCCACCGACGTGTTCGAAGCGTGCGTGCGAGCCGATCACGTCGAACATCCGGGGCACCACCCAGACTCGGGCCTCGTGGTGGTGGGCGACCCGCACGACGTGGGTGAGCAGCTCGTCCTCCGTGCGCGAGAACGCTACGACGACACCCTCGGCGCCGGTCTGCAGAATGGCCTGCTCGATGGTCTCCGGGGTGCCCAGGTTGGGTAGGGCGGGCATCGTGCTGCCGTCCGGGCCGGCCCAGGGGGCCTCGGCGTCGATCAGCCCGACCGGGTCCAGGCCGAGTTCGGGCATCGACTTGAGGCGCTCGACGATGCGGGTGGCGATCCGCCCGTTGCCGACGATCAGGGTGGGCGACATCAGGTGGTGGTGGCGGCGCAGGCTGCGCTGGATGGCCGCGCGGATCAGCCGGCCGGTCGGCATCAGCACTGCGGCGCAGATCCACACCCGCAGTACCGTCTGCTCGGTCTGTCCGGGAACGCGGCCAAGGGTCATCAGGGTGAGCAGGAACATGCTCGCCAGGGCGACGGTCGCCTCGATCGGTCCGATCTCGTCGAGGAACTTGCGGTTGAGCCGGCGCCGGTACACCCGTCGGGCCGCGAGCATCCCGATGACGGTGGGGACGTATAGCAGGATCATCCACAGCGGTGGGGTGGCCTCGTGCGACTTCGACACCCACCAGTAGGCCAAGAACGTTGCCACCGACGCCGACAGCACGTCGATGGCGATCGTGACGATTGTGCTCAGCGGATCCAGGCGGATCAGGCGGGCGAACCTGCTCCCCGAAGACGCGCGCGACGGCGACACCGGCAGCCGAGCGTCCGTCGGCCCGTCCAGGCGGAGCGTCTTCGTCGCCATCAGTCTCGATTCACCCCCGCACAAACACAGACCGCAGGTTACCGGAACACAAGGTTGCCATCCGGGATTTATCTGTACTTTTTCCCTGGAAATGCGGGGGTACAACTCCCCGCAAGGCGGTTTGCGAAAACCTCATCGGAACACCTTCGTGGCGGCGACCTGGGCGAGGTCGGTGAGGATCTGGATCTGGCCGGTCGTCCAGTGCCGGGGATGGTCATCCCAGGTCGACAACGTGCCGATGGTGTGGCCCCGGCTGTCGATGAGCGGGACACCGACGAAGGCGACCACCACACCGCCCTGCACCGCCGGATGCTGGGCGAACAACCGGTGCCTGGTGGCGTCGTGAACGATCAGCGTGCGACCGCTGGCGACCACGAATTTGGAGAACGACAGCGTCAACGGGCGCGACCTGGGGAAGCCGGTCTCCGGCACGTTGCACCCGGCGAGGAACTGCCGGTCCTGACCGACCAGCGTCACCGACGCCAGCGAGGTTCCCAGCGCGTCCGTGGTCATCCTGGCGATCTGGTCGAGTGCGATGTTGGGCAGACCGTCCATCAGGCCGGAGTCGTGCAGCGCATGCAACCGATCCGGATCGGACAGCACGACGTCCATCAGCGTCGCCACCCGCTGGTCGTCCTCGGCCGACAACTGGTCGACGACGGCGCCGACCGCGGGGTCGTCGGCGTGGATGAAGGTGGCCACCAGCCGCTGGGCGGCGGCCGGCTCGACGGAGCTTCGCCCCCCTGGGGAATCGGCGTCGCTGCTCGCCTGAGCGCCGTCCCCGGCGCCGGCGTCGGTCGGCGTCGGTTCGATCACGCGCAAAGACTATGCCTGACCATGGCGGATACGCCACTCGTCACCGGCGATCGGGTCGTTGTGGGTTGTCGGTGCCCCCACTAGGACTCGAACCTAGGACCTGCGGATTAAAAGTCCGTAGCTCTACCAACTGAGCTATAGGGGCCGGCAGCGATCAGGATACTGGGTGGCCGAGTGGGGCTCGTTTGAGGATTCGGGTGGCCGTGGCCTAAGCTATCGAGGCTCCCAACGTGGTTGAGTTGCGAGTACCCCGGAGAGATTCGGCTCTGGCCCCCTTCGTCTAGCGGCCTAGGACGCCGCCCTTTCAAGGCGGTAGCGCGGGTTCGAATCCCGTAGGGGGTACACGCACCGCGGCACGCGGAGCGGGCAGTACAGCGCAGTAGAGCAAGGCCCTGTGGCGCAGTTGGTTAGCGCGCCGCCCTGTCACGGCGGAGGTCGCGGGTTCGAGTCCCGTCAGGGTCGCCATTTTTTGCGGTGAGGCACTCGGTGGCAACAGTGCCTTCCGGCCAGGTAGCTCAGTTGGTACGAGCGTCCGCCTGAAAAGCGGAAGGTCGCCGGTTCGATCCCGGCCCTGGCCACC